>Ga0316193_10000175_pt1 | contig 36868 bp, 69 predicted proteins | sample MerIslsedime2_MG_FD_207735 | JGI IMG/M metagenome (GOLD analysis project Ga0316193, IMG submission 207735) | Coastal sediment microbial communities from Maine, United States - Merrow Island sediment 2 | ecosystem: Environmental > Aquatic > Marine > Coastal > Sediment | place: USA: Maine... | reverse complement strand
ATAAATTAATTGGCAGGTCTACCCCGATTCGAACGGAGAAATCAACTTTCAGAGAGTTGCGGTTTACCATTAGCCTACAGACCTAAAATTTCATCGTTATCCTCCACGGATGGAGGATAACCCCCCAACTTGGTTGCGATCCCGAGCACCAAGTGCCAGGGCATTTCTTCTAGTCGGGTAACGTGTTAGTCATAAAAAACCGCCCACATCACCTATAAATTAGTGAGGCATCAAGGGCTTCACGGAGCCCTTATACCTCGTGGCTATTTTTCTTGTAAGGCGGCATAACTGCCTTCTCATACTCAAAGGTATGGTTAAAATCTCCTTCGCTACTGGCCGGCCCATTGAAATCAGACTAGGAGTACATCCGAAATGTTATTTGTTGGTTGGCTTCTCAGCCCCAACTGCCGGTCCCGTGTCCAGTTGCCTTCAAACGGCCCTTGCGGACCTTAGCCAAGCTATACTCGCTCACGCTTTTCTCGTGATCCATGAAAGTTACGGCCCCTTCATGATCGACAACAAAAATTGATATAAGATACGGATATCGAAATATCAATTTTTAGTCACCCGCTCGTCTACATTCTCCGTTATTTCTCGTATTTAGAGGAATTATGGCTCATGCACAAGCCATAATTCACTAAAATACGATGAGGGCAACCCTGGATCTAGGTCGTTTTACCCCTCGTTGGGCACGTACTCAGAATCGAACTGAGTCCCCCTATCTGATTGATCCGCTTTACCTATCAGATAATGCTCTACCAATGAGCTACACGTACAAATAATGAAAACTTGCTACGCCCCTTAATAATGTCGGTTGGGAGGTATAAACGTCATCAAGGTTTGGTGCCGACCATTGCCCCTCGAATCATCAATAATATCGCGCAAGTTTTCGTAATTTTTTTATCAGTAAGATATTCGATAAAAGTATGTCTATGAACATTTCCAAAAGATTCAACACTACTCACAAATTTAGGATTCAGAGAATCATCATCTTCTTTCAATTCCCCATAATAGAGATCTTGAACTGTAGTAGATATTGTTTCATTATTTTTAAAATCTGTTATTCTTACTGACATTCCAAGTCCTGCCCATCGATTATCTTTAGCTTTTTCAGCCCATCGCATTAAAACTTTTTTAGTTCGAGAATTATATTCCCATAAATTAATAGCCCAAAATTTGTTAGTAAATAATCGGATATGAATAAATCCTTTTTGCATAAGATCTTTAATTATGTCTTCCCTAGCAGAACCATCGATATTAAGGCTTTCACCGTGTTTTCTAAATATAGCTTTTATATCTTCATTAGAAAAACCAAATTTTTCAGGATGATCAATAACTTGATTTATATGTCTACCACTTAAATCTAATATATTTCCATATGCATCTATCCAATTGCCATCACCTTTCATATCAATATTCCTTTTTCGTAATTTAAATCGCAACATAAATCCACATTTTTAGACTAACACGGCAGGCCCATACCGATGCTCCGAATCAGCTCAAGGGATCTAATCTCTCACTGGTGGGGGAACGTAACCTCCACGGTCCTATACCCAATTGCGATCTCTAGAATCGGCCCATCTGTCCCAATGAAACGCACCAGCGGGATTAACAAATGGGGTTAGAGATGCGGGGTTTGTCTGGTGCAATTTGTCCCAACATTATTCTCCGGAAGGCGGAGTAATCGAAACTCAGCCGCTTGTCGCAGCCCAACTCATTTCCAATGAGTGCTTTGCCCTGCAAAGTTCACCTTCCATTTAATTTCTCATATTCTTCCTTACTTAAAATAACATTATCTTCTTCAAATTTTTTTAAAGCATCATTAAATTCATCATCATCTTTTTTCCACTTTATTTGTTGATGCATAATTTCATAATAACTTAAAATCGCAAATGCTAAAGCATAAACAATAACAAACCAAGATAAAACAAAAAGAATACCTTCAATAAAAGCTGGAATATTCATTTTACAAATTGAATAAACACAAGCACTATTGCTATAAGCGGAGATACTGATACGATAGATGCAGTTATCAATCCACAAACCGACATAAAGTCCATATAAGCATTCTGAAGTTTAGTAGGTTCTTTCCTTAACGACCAAGTTTCTTTCCAATTCATGGCGCAACCCCCCTTGTCATTCCAGACATACCTTCCATTCCTTCCGGTGAAATAATCAATTGCATCGTATCATTTGACGACCCATTCTTTTCTGACTCTTCCGGTCCCATTGCAAATAAAATAAAAAGTGCAATACCAACCGCCATCATAGGAATTGCATCAATAAGACCAACCATAAGAAATAAATTGCGTTTAAACATAGATTCTAATGTTGGTTGCCTTCCTAATGTTTCTATCATCGCTGCACCTACTCTAGCAATTCCTAATGATGCACCTATTGCTGCACCTGCCAAAGTTGTTCCCATTGCAATATAAAGTGCTACTGCTTCGTTCATTATTCCTCCTTATTTTTCTACCTTAAAAAGTCTTGACGCCTCCGTTATTGGAATATTCGCTTCCGTTGGAATATACATTATCTGATTAATAGTTCCTTCCTTCAATGCATCTCCAAAAGAAAGTATAAACTCCTGAGTTCTATATTCAGGATATTCCTTTGCTGCTTCACCTACAATCTTAATAGCATCTGCTGTATATTGAGCAGCTTCCTTTTCAGCCTTAGCAGCTTCTACCCTAGCCAATCTCGAATTAGTTGCTTCCGCTAAAATTGCTTTACCTTTCTGTTCAGCAATCCAAGGTCTAACCCAAGAAAAACCTAACACTAAAGAAATTACAACTACTAATCCTATACCAACTGCAACATATGTTTGCAATTTATAGTCTTTTTCCATATAATTTTCTCCTCTTAATTAAAAATTGATCACGAAGACAGGTCGCAAATCTGTATCAACCGGAATATGAAACCCGGTGTTCTTGGATGTCAAGTGCCGACATCACTAGCATTTAAACTACCTCGCTCGAAATTGATAAGTCTGCACTCAGGGTGCGATCCCTTGTAGGGGCAGAGCCTGAGACAGACTTTATTTGGTGGTCGCGGACGGAATCCGTCATCTCTATCCTTGACAGGGATATGCTTTCTCCAGTTAAGCTACTAGACCTTTATTTGGTGGGAGCAGATGGAGTTGAACCACCACAGCCAGAGGCATCTGATTTACAGTCAGAGGGGCTCGCCAATGCCCAGTACTCCCATTGTTTGGTCGGTGCGACTGGATTTGAACCAGCATATTCTCGGCTCCAGACCGAGACGATAACCAGATTTTCGTTACACACCGTTTGTTTGGCACCCGCAACGAGAATCGGACTCGCCTAATCTAGCGTGACAAGCTAGCGCAATCACCAGATTGCTATACGGGTTTAATTTATAATTTCAACAACTGATTCAACTTGGACATTGCATCAATCAATTCTTCATAACGAGCAATGGCTTCAAGCCGTGCTCCTTTATCCTCAATTCCATAAAGCTCATCTCCAAGATTAATCAACTCATCGCTGATTTTACTAAGGGCTTCTTTAGCAGCACGAGGTTCATAATTCATCATATTCTCCTCTTATTAAAATTGGCATCCTCATCCCCGGCAGGACTCGAACCTGCAACCCTCAGCTTCTTTAATACTCTAAAAATCAAAGCACTAAAGAAGGCTGATGCTCTAAATCCGTTGAGCTACGGAGACAATATTTGGCCCCCTCAGCAGGACTCGAACCCGCATGATCCAAATTACCCTTTCTTCTCGTTAGAAGCGAGAGGGGATACGAGGGGATTGATTGGCGCCCCAAGCAGGATTTGAACCTGCATGAATCCAATTACTCTTTCAACACTTTAGGAGAGTGAGGAGATACTAGGGCTTATTATATTTCAATATTTTGCCATTTCTTTTCAGCTAAAATTTTTATTCCCCATTTTCCATTTCTTGTAACAGGTGGTGGAATAAAATTCTCAGGAATTGACTTAAGAATAAAAGGTCTACCATTCACTCTTGTCATAAATTCTCCTGAATGACCAAATAATGGATTAGCTAATTGCTCAACTTGACCATGAGATGGATAAACTTCTGGACATTGACTTGTTCCAATCAACAAACCAGTTTCACCACCTTTTGGAATAAAAAGTATTGAATCTTGTTCAAATTCCTCTCCAAATTGGATCAATGTTCGTTTCAAATTGCCTTTATCTTTTATATCAACAACTAAAAAAGTTTGCTCTCCTACTTCGCGAGCATTTTTACTTCCATAATTCTCAATATAAGATCCTTTAACCATTGTATATCCAAAATCTTTACTCCGCAATTTGGCTCCAAGTGAGCGATTTCTTTGAAGATTTTGTCTATTTGTTATAAGTTCTCCTGTTCCACATTCTGTTGCTGAACGAAATGCTGTAATCATACCAGCATCATGCTCTTGAATCATCCTATAAGTTCGAGACAGACTTGCTTCATTAAAATTCCTTAATTCATCTAATTTCATAATTAACCTCCTTTTGGAAGTATTTATCTCAATAAATGTACTTTGGGGTGACTAGAGATGATTCGAACTCTCTCCACGATGGTCACAGCATCGTATGCTTACCAGTTACACCATAGTCACACCAAAGCACACTGCTTCGGTTTAAATTCTAGCCGTTAGTTTTACTCTCGACGGAGTAGCAAGAGGCGTTTCTATTAAGGCAAACGCATTCCTATAATCTTTTGAGGGAGACTGATTGGATACAGTTCAAACCCTTACCTGGACCACCATCACTAACCACAGCGGGGCGGGGTTGCTACACACAAGGAGGGGGATTTTCAACCACTTGCTCTAACTTGTATGCACCGTTTTTATCTTTTGGGGTCTTAGGTTTTCTACCCCATGTCCTATATTATACTATACACCTTCTAAAAAGTCAACCTCTAATTTCTTCAACACTAACGAACTGATCTCAGTCTTTTCCATCTTTCTGACATCCATAAACAACAGCATAAGCCCTTGATTTGGCAACAAGAAGTTGAGCTTCTACAAAATCAGTATCAATATCCTTTTGCTTAAAAGGGGATATTTTCTTCTCTTTCTTTTTATATTTTCTTATAATTTTCATCATATCAGCTCCTCCCTAAAAAATCAACTATAAAAAAAGGGGTGTCCCTCTGGTTTCCCTTTGGTAACACCCCTTTTGCTTCTTTTCCTGATTTTTCAGCTAGTTACATCAAATCAGTTTCTCTTAAAGGTGTTACATTGCTAGGGTCATAATGTTCGCGTATACTAAAATATATGCATAATCTACCCATCCCGAGTTCGGGCTGTTGAGACAATGACCAATTAGTATATAAATTCTGCACTTTTGTAACTCCTTTTTATTAATTCTATTTAGTATAGATGCATTTTTATTTTCTATGCCGAAAGATTACTTAGATACATTATTTATCTAATAGTTCATTATATCATAATGTATCATATTTTTCAATACATAAATAGTTCAAATGAAAAAATTTAGACAAGCAGATCGTCGCAAAAGAAAATATAATATAAGTGCATTTGAAACTAAAATGATGTTAGAACGTCAAGGAAATATGTGTCCTATATGCAATAAAATTTTGAATATGGATACGCTTTGTGTTGACCATGACCATCATATAGTAGATCCTAATGATAATAGTGTTAGAGGGCTTTTATGTTCACATTGTAATTTGGGGTTGGGCCATTTTTTCGATGATATTATTCTTCTTCAAAATGCAATTGATTATTTAAAGAAAACTAAAAAGACATGGATTTAATTTTATAAATAAAAGAAAACGGAGAAATAATTATGAATTTTACATTTGAAGGAAAAGGCAATGAATACGATGGTCGATGGTTTCCTGTAGTATGGGGAGATGAAATTCCTGAACAAATAGCAATTAATCCTATTGATATAGAGATATTGGGTGAAGAATTTGAATGTCATCCATCTCATATTGATGCTATATTGCATGTAGAAGCAGGTAGAACAGGATTTTTATTAAGAGAAAAGCCTCCTTGTAGGCCAAAGATTTTATTTGAGGGTCATTATTTTTATAAACTCACTCCTAAGCCAGTATCTAGAACTCGTCCTGATTTAAGTTATAAGCATTGGACTCGTAGATATTATAAAGGAGGAAGTGCCGAATGGACAAGGCTTAGAGATGCTGCTGAATTTGATATAAAGAATGCTCTTAAATCTGCGAGTTGGGGTCTTGGTCAAGTAATGGGAGCTAATCATAAATTAGCTGGTTGTGAAACGATTGAAGAGTTTATTGTAGAAGCTTTTGATAGCGAACGAAATCAATTGCGTCATATGATTAACTTTATTTCAAACAGTGGATTATTGAATTCATTAAGAAGTGGACATTGGGATGAAGTAGCACATGGTTATAATGGTCCTGCTTATTTGAAAAATCATTATGATTCTAAATTAGCGCATGCTGCAAAACATAGTGAATTTGCATAAAGTTATAAATAATAATAATGAATATTAAAGGAGAATAAACGAATGGCAAATAAAATCAAAATTAAGAATAGTACAGTAGCAGGTAAAGCACCTGCAATTACTGATATAGATAGAGCAGAATTAGCAATCAATTTAGCCGATAAGAAAATATATACAAAAGATCAAAATGATAAGATTATTGAACTCAATGGTATTAGTGGACCATATGCTGATAACACAGCAGCCAAATCTGCTGGATTAAATGTAGGCTTTGCTTATTATACATCAACTGGTGATGTTAAAGCGGTAATTTAATGTGAAAATACAATTCACTAGAGTTTAAGTTTCATTAATAATAAAATAATAAACGCCACCAGATCTTCTTTTCACTTCAACTCTAAATCCTTTACGTTGAAGTTGCTTAGAAAATCTGTTGTAAAGCTTTATACGAGAAGGTTCATTCGCAGTAAATTGAACTATCTGCGGATTTACCTTCCTCATAAACTTAAAGAAAATTTGTTTAATAAATGCAAATACTTTTATTGCATCACCCGCCCCAGTAATTCCTTGTTGGCCAGCATCATCCTTAAAATAGAATCCCCACAAATCAAGATTCTTCTCACCTTGCTTAGTAAATGATGCCCAATATTTTTTATCGTTTATTTCAAAAGAATATGAGTGACGATAAGGAAGTTCTTCTTCAACTTGAAACGGCATATCTTCAGAAAAAAGTTCTTTCAATTGCATTATAAATTCTCCAATATACTATTTTATTTATCAATAAATAATTCAAATGAAGAAATTTAGACAAGCAGATCGTCGCAAAAGAAAATACAATATAAGTGCATTTGAAACTCAAATGATGTTAGAACGTCAATCGAACATGTGTGCAATTTGTAATAGAATCATTAATATGGATACATTATGTGTTGACCATGACCATAATGTAGCAGACCCTAACGATGATAATGTTAGGGGTCTGCTTTGTAACCACTGCAATTTGGGGTTAGGCCACTTTTTTGATGATATTATCCTTTTAGAAAATGCAATTGAATACTTAAAGAAAACCAAGAAGGTTTTATTTTAAGGAAGATTGCCCGTATCAGTGCTGCGCCAAGCACGAATGAATTGTCTACATGTAACTTGATTGCCATTCTTGTTTTCTCTTATCGACTTTGATTTACTTCATTTGCCCATCGTGAAACAACATCAGCTAACTGCTTAATACCTTGACGATTCAATCGAGGATCAGTATCACGACCACCACCAGTTCTCATCTCTATATATGATTGAAGAGCACGTCGCATATCTTGATATGAAGGTGCACCCGTCTGCACTTCTACCGGAGCATTTACATGCACCCCCAACTCATCAAGTGCTTGTCCCCAAGATAACTTAGAGGAACCGATAGACGATCGCGGATCTGCACCACCAATTCCCTTTATTGGAGTTCTTCCAACACGACTTTTTCCACGAGTGACTGCACGTAGTGCATTCTGTAGGATGTTATCATAAGTTGTCCCCATCCCATACTCAAATAATTCACTTACTTTCATTTCCTTATATGCTCCACATCAAAATTCTTGTCATGTCCTTTACCCTTAACCCAAAAAGTATGGTTATTCTTCACAGACTGCACTTGAAATGCAGGAATTTTACCAGGTAATAACTGATAACCCTTGTTTAAATATCTATTACCCGATTTGGCTATAATCTCCTCACCTTCTTGAGATTTAGGGGTTAATTCAATAATAGGATATGTATTGGGGCCTCTGTTAAGACTAACAATTTCATTTAATTTCATTTAATTTCATTCTCCTTTATGGTAATTGATATTTCGAAAATTTTGCTCTAGGTCTAGCTGTTATTCTTAATGATCTAGCAGTAGGAAAAGAAACTCCATGCTTCTCCTTATATCTCCAAACTCCATAACATTCATCTTCGTCGTTGGGAGATACAGCAAAAACTTCTTCATTTTCTTCATCCCCAATAAAACGAGCATCAGGATGAAGATTAGTCATATTTACACGCCAAAATGCACCACCTTGATCACCACTATACCATTGTGGCTTACCAGGATGCTTCTTGGGCGTCAATGTCTGATATTCCGTTAAGTATTCAATAAAACGCATAGTCCATCTCAATTCTATTATCCTGCGGATGTTCCAATTCCTTTCTTATATATCTTTGTAGGATCACCAACATCCTTCATATAATCCTTTAATGAACGAGTCTTACCCGCATTCGTTAACCACTTCCATACCTCATTTGGAATCTTATGAAGCATCGGCCCCATCAATGTAGTAGCAAATATTTGAGCCTGCTTAACATCATATACCGTTCCCTTCTCTAAATGACCTCTCAAATCATCAAATGCCTTTCCTAAATCACGATAAAATTGAGCCGATGCCTTATCACGAACATCCAATTTATTTGCTTCTGATCTCGCTTTATCAGCTTCAGTTCTCAATGCACCAGTGATATTAGAAGGAACAGTCATCTTCTTATTAATATCATATTCACTATTGTCCTGCTTGGATAATTCACCTGGCTCTCTCAATTGATTCGGTGATTCAGGTTTGCGCTCCATATCATCATAAACTTGCTCATCATTTGATGAACCATCAGCAACATTGACTGGCTTCTCTTCATCCTCTTCATAATCCTTATAAAACTCATCATAATAATGAACAGACTCTCTCATATTTCCTCTAAGTGCATCTTCAATAACTCTATTAGCTCCTTCTATATCACCTTTTTCTACATGAATCTTAGCTGCAGCTATAATACGATGTGCTGTATTTGGCTGTTCCTTTCTAAGAGCAAATAATTTCTCCATTAATCCTTTATCAACTCGATTCCAATAGCCCTGATATTCAACCAATAAATCTTTTGTACTTTCTTCTATTTTACGAAGATTTGAAGCAACATCACTTGATGTATCACTAGAATACATATCCTTCAACTTAAAGATTTCAGAAATTCCATCACCTTTATCCGTTCCGGTTACTTTCCATACTTTTCCTGATTTATCTTCAACTTTATCACCTTCACTAAAGAAACCTTTATCTACTAATTCCTTACTCTCATTAATACCAGCAGCAACAATCACTTTCTTAATTACCGAATCCGGAAGTTCAAAAAATTCTTTAGCAGCTGAAATCATATGAACTGCTTTAAATGGAGGAATACCTTTACCTCTTAATCTCTTATATGCTTCAAGAATTTTATCTTTCATGTCTTGAGACATTAAACTAGAACGTTCTTTAGAAGATAAAAACAAATCAGCAAATCCTTCTTGAACAATTTCAGATTCATGTAATAAATTAAATCCAAAAAGAACAGAAGCTGCTTTTCTTTCAGCCTTTTTAGTCACTATCTTACTATCAGCAATATGTTCACGAGCTGCAGTATCCATATCATGATAAAGATGTTTAGCTTGTTCTATATTTCCTTTATGAAGTAAAGAAAGAATACGCTCATATGCATCATGATCTTTCTTATCTACACGAGCAACATGTTGATTTCCATGAAAGAGTTTTATTTGAGATTGAAGATGTTTAATAACCTTTTCAATAGCTTTCATACTACCATCTAATGCTTTGAATGGTTCCATTGCTTCTAATAATTCTTCTGTAATAACTTCATTAGAATTACCATGTGTTTTCATTCTATTATTAGCATCCATGATTGCTTTTCGCATTTCATGTTCATGATATAATGTCCAATTTTCTTTGAACATTCGTTGGCGTGCTCCACCTCCACCACTCATATGATGACCACCTGCGCCCATAAAAATAAGTGCAAATGATTCTCCATTGCACTTACTAATTATATCTACTGGTTCAGAAATGCTTGATGGTGTAGTAACCAAATAGAAAGTCATTCCTTTATGACTTTCAACAGAATGCATGTCTCTTAATGAAACATCTTCTTTTAATTGTCTTTGTTTTCTTGCGTGTTCTTTCTCAATTTCCGGATCAATTGTAATTCCAGACAAAAGTCTCATCTTGTTAATTGGATGCATGTTTTTTCGCTCCCTATTTCTATAATAATATTATTTATTGTATTTATAGAAATAGGAAACTAAAAACAAAAAGTTATTCTTCCTCTGCTTTCATTCATTCCTCCTTCTCTTCAATCATCAAACGATCCAATCTTTTTTGGAGATGGTCAAGAAACCATCCGCCATACTGATCCCACATACCTTTATCAGTATCAAAATATTCTTCTTTGATTTCATTTTCAAGAGTTTCACCAAACTCATCAACAAGTGCTTCCACAATCTTGTAAAGAAATTCCGTATCCTCTTTCGTAAAATCATCAATTTGATTATCAATCATTTTCTTTCTCCTGTTCTCTTGTACATCTATTGTTACATTCTCATAACCCCTGGACCTCAAAAAATCAGCGTAATCTTCAGCAAATTCCTTACCTGAAAATGGAACATCCATACGAGCAAATATAGAATGATCGCCGTGAACTATATAAATCATATCACTCATTTTCATTCTCCTCTTAAATTCGGAAACTTAATATCAAGGGCAATTCTATCATAAGGGTCTTCAAATTTATAATTCATTCGATTATCAATATCTTTTTCCGTTAGAAAAATAATTTTTTTATCACGAAGAACTGACCATAAAATTTGCCAACCATAATCACCAGGATAAATTTTAATAAATGCAAATTTAATTAAAATTATTGGAATAGCACGACATCCACCTCCACACCTAACTTGAACGCTTTTCACCTCACCCTTTTTATATTTGGACTTAGCATCAGGATATTGTTCCTCAATATTAAGGGCTCTCCATGTCTTATATTCATCCCAAGTAAAAGGATTATTCATTCTTCACCCTCCTCTAACTGGACCTCATCCTTGAGGCCCAAATCTCTCCAACGCTTCTTCAATGAAGCCGTATAATCCACCGACTTGCCAGTGTACTTCATCATAGCAAGTCCAAACTCCGGTCGAGTTAGTTCCTTCTGCCCAAGAATCGCATACTCCTTACGCTCCATATGCTTATTGCGATAGTAAAAGCGCTCAACTTGATCAACTAAATGATTATACAACCCCTCAGCAAACTTCTCCATATCATTAATCATTTTCAATGCAGTTGGATCATCAAAGAACAAAGTTCGCAAATCATCAGTTGCTTCATCCAATACAGCCTCAAAAAGACGGCGCGGACAATTTACAGAATCCTTAGTACGATGACGAGTCAAATACCATTGAGTTTTTAGTTTGATGCGCTGACCAGATTCTAAAGTCAAAACATATCCTTCAATGTTTTCCTTATCTATAATAGAATCAACAAAATTCTCAACATCTCCGTATTCTTTCTCTACATAAGGCATATAATCAGCAACCCAACGCTCCTGCATTTCATTCCAATTAACAAACTCATCACGAGTAATATACTCACCATTATAGTTTGCACGAACTGCTAATACAGTTAATCCAGGCTTATCATATCCCAAAACAATACGATTGTTAGGAGAAGTCCACTCCATTATAACAGTCCATCTATTATGAATAGCATTCAACAAATCCTCACAGAAATCCTCATTCTCTTCCAATGCTAACCATGCCATTGCATCCTGACATTGTGGAGACTGAGTTGATCCCTTAGACTTCAACATCACAGTTCCTTCCAATGCAGAAGGAAAATGCAAATAAGTGGACATCAATGAACCATCCATCTTATCCTCAACTGCAACTACAGAATTCCAATCCGGGTCCATAGTAAAAGGATTTTCGTTGTAATTAAAGAACTTGGAAAAAGGCAAAGATGCCAAACGAATAGGTAATGCGTCCTTTCCCTCATTATCCATTTCAAACATTACACCACGTCCTTCAAGAGCATTCGGCTCTAAAAAATCAGTATATGATGCAAGACGATGCAAGAAAATACGATAATATAGACCATCAACCTGTTGATCGGTATAATAAAATGCTTCATTTTCATCACACAACTTCATTAAGTCATTGTACAATGAATCTTGATAATCGTTCATTTTGAACGCTCCTCTATTTGTTCAACTTAAAAATATTATAACATGCGCTTCCAGAAAAGTCAATTATTTATTCCGAGAATCGAGCACTTCAGTAATCCGATAAGCCCAATAAACAGGCCAAACCGCAGCAGTAATACCAGCGGCAATGAAATCTCGGATGCCCGCATTATCCTGAAGTTTCTCGTAAAAACTCCGAAAACAACCAACAGCAATTGCTATATAAATAAACGTAATCATAATTTATCTCCTACCACATTTTTCTCGTCGTTATATATTTCTCATCAATTTCATCAAGCTTCTCAATATGTTTTTTAAGATCACCATTCTCCTCTAAAATATCAGATGCTTCTTTTCTTATTTCTTGTATTGCACTTTCTTTTGCTAAATCAATCTGCAATAATACTTCATCATCAACACTTGGTGCAGGTGGCACAACTGGTGTAAACGGTGTATATGTTGGCACTGTTGGTCTAATATAATTATATTGCATAGGTCTAACATAAGTATATCTTGGTGTAATTGGTGGTTTATATGGAGTTATTACAACTCGATTTGGATTATTCTTTTCAGAACACATATCAAACTTCATATATCCATTTAATTCACGAAATTTTATTTCATCAATCAATATCATTTTTGCTCTCAAATTCGATTCATCTAAATTCCAAAGCATTTTACAAACAGTCATATTATTATAATTAGCAAGCGGGCGCACAATCTTAGTTGTTGTACAACCGCTTATCATAATTAGAATAACTAACAAGAATCTCAATTACAACTATCCATTTTTCTATCTTGGCCTTTATGAAAAGTAGTCATTCCAAAAAAATCAGAAATATCAGAAATAACTGCTAAATGACCAATACCAGGAACTAAACTAATAGACATTCCTTTATTGAAACAGAATTTATATCCACCAAGTATAAACAATAATTCTTTAATTGAAAAATAAATAAATGGCCCTGCAAAAAAGAGAAAAAGTGCAAGATTATTAGGTTCAGATTCCATTATAATATCCTCATGTTATTTCACATAACTATATTATAACACAAAGTGCAAAGAAAATCAACTAAGTTAAAATGTTAAAAGGAAAAAGTGATCGTAGTCATCTGCACCAATATCATGCGGACGTGCATTAATTTCTTTAGCGATTGCAGGCAACATTCTTTTATATAATCGAACTCTACTTGGCTCATTTATATCTGCTGCAAATATTATTCCTTGCACTTTACTACGATTATGTTTAACAAAATCATTCACAATTAATCGAATTGTACTAAAAACATTTATAGCTCCACGTTGACCAGCTGCATCTGTTTTTTTGAAATTCATGTGACCATATTGTTTTTTCTGTCCAAATGTAAAATCAGCTAAATCTCCTTCTGGATCAAGACCTAACTCCACAATTGATTGCATCTCTGAAGGATTCATCATACCTTCTACACTATCAATAGTAAAATTAGCTCCAAATTGTTCACCATTAAATTCAAAATTATAAAACTCATGATCTTTGGTAGTAAAAGGGAGAGGTGTATTTAAATATTCTACAACTATACTAAATGGCTGCTTAATTCCAAATCTACGAGGAATCAATTTTACTTTATCCCCAATTTGCTTTTGCTCAATATCATAGTCACCAAACGTCTTTGTGCCCGTTTCATTGAGCATTTTATAGGCACCAAATGTCTTTGTGCTCAATTCATCTAGCACTTTATCTATATTATCAGATTCAATAATAAATGATTTCTTCTTCTCTCCATTGAAAACACTAACTAAAAACTTATGTTGATTAGTTGCTTCATGAAATACAGATGAGGACATTCTCCAATCGGATTTCATTCCACGATGTAAAGCTAACTGCTGAACAGCATATGCAAGATTTTCTTCATATTGCTTCCATGAATTTTTGATTGAAGGAAACGGACGTTGAACATTTGCAACTTTATATGCTTTATGGCATAATTCTAATGCATTAGCGAACTTTAATTTAACATTAGCAGCACCATCTCTAATATTCTTTTTTATTTCTTTCATGTACTCTTCGGGTACAGCATCTGACATATCATCAGAATATTTGTTTTTTTCATATAAATCTTGCAATAATTTCATGTCAAATTCCTTTTTCTAATGAGCCAACTGATTCTCTTTCTATATCATCATGATTGAATTCAGCCCAATATAACTCAAATGCTATTGTATCTTTCAACGCTTCAAATTGATGAAATTCACCTGGCTTTATTTGACAAAAATCTCCATCTTTCAAAATCGTTTCATCAACTAAATCATAATCGTTTTTCCAAGCACGAATCAACAATTTTCCAGATTCAACAAAAAATCCATTCCATTTAAATTTATGCTTATGCTTAGAACATTTACCGCCTTTCTTTATTTCAATCCTATGAAATTCCAAAACTCCGTTTTTATGTATTAAATCAGTTAAACCCCATACCTTACCCTGTCGATTTGCCATAATTAAAATTCCATTCTAACCACTTTCCATCTATTTCCAGAACGACTTAAAAATTCAGATGCACCTTCACCTTTAGGACTATCAAAATTTGGTTTGAGCACAACAAACGATTCACCTAACAATTCTTCTAATAACATTATCCTTGGCCTCTTTTATGTTTATATCCACTTTTTACTTTACGAAGTTCCCAGTGTTTTGCACCATTTCTATAATTTGTTTTATAAATCTTATAATCACCTTTCTTTGTCATAGCAGATACAATATCATGCACCATTCTCTTTTCATACGGAGATTTCGCGTATAATTTAATAGTATGTCTCAATGTTGTTTCTTTAGAATTGGAATATGCATTAACAGCATTAGTAATAGATTTAACAGCGAGTCCTTTATTTTTTGCATAAAGACCAGCAGCATCTTTTATTCCTTTAACAGGTCCACCTTTAGTTTGTTTTAAAGAAACTTTTCTAACGGCTTCATTTAATGCATCAATGATAGGTAATGGTTTATCGAAATATTCAGTTGTAAGTTCATGTAATATACTCATTTTAAACTCCATAAGTTTTTATGTATTTATAATAAATTCATTTTGAAAACTTAGATTTCAATGAAAGTATATCACTTGATTGATTTCTTATTAAATCTGAATTTCTTTTTGTCTTTTTATCTAATGCATTTATAAGTATATTGAAACGATTGACTATACCTTTAAGCATTTTTATTTCTTTTTCTTGGTCTTCTATTCTTTTAACCAATTTTCTCATTTCTAAATCATGTTTCATCGTTTTCTTTCTCTTTCATATAATTTGCTTTTTCAGGAATAACATGACGAATACCACCTCTTGGATCTTCTACATCACCTTTATATCTTGGAATGATATGACAATGTGAATGCATTATAGTTTGACCACCTGCTTCATTTACATTCCAGCCTACATTAAATCCATTTGGTAAATACACTCTATCCAAATAGTCATATGCAAAAAGCAACATATCTCCAAAATCCATCCATTGAGTAGAATCCATATGAAATGGATGTTCCATATGTTCTTTAGGAATAATCAATGCATGTCCTTTGCTTACTTCATATAAACTGTATATTAAATAAAAGTTTTCATTAGAATCAATTATTCTACCTTGTGCCCCACCTTTTATATCGCAAAAGGGGCAATAATCATCTTTTTCTTTTCTTTTTTCTTTCATTGGTTTCCTTATTCTTTGTATAATAATTTGGTGGATATTTCTGAATCCATTTTACAAATTTTTGTATTTCTTCATGTTCAAGTATTCTATTTATTGTATGATAATAATCGAGCATATCTTTTTCAGAGAATACTGAATGACATTTTGCATGACAAATTTTATGAAGTGTAACAAAATTATCATCTTGATGAACTTCTTTTGTTCGTGTGCGAAATGTCACTGGTTTCAAATGATGTTTTTGCATTTCGCCTCCATCTTCTCGATTACAAATGGGACATATCATTTTTCTTTTTTCTTTTTCTTACAACATCTTTTCAAGAGATTTTAGTTGTGATATTGCCTCATTTCGTTCAGCGACAAGATTATCTATATATTTTTTCAAAACTTCTTCTGGACTTTCTTTTTGCATATTATTCTCCTGTTCCGCGATGTACCACAAAATCTGCAATATTTTCTATTCTAAGTAATGAAAGTTCTAAATGACTCACTCTTTCCACCAAAAGTTTATTCATAAGTTCAAGTTGAATATTCTCTTTTTCCATATTACTTATTTTAACTCTCAATGCATTGTTTACTTCCCGTTCATCTTTGAATCTTTGTGCCCAGGGACTAATACCTCTATCACCTATCATTTTTTCGGACTCCTCTTACATTTCTCATATTTTTTAAACATCATTCATCAATTGGTTTAACTCTTATATTTCCAGCAGAAATATCAAGTTCAAGAGTAATAACCTCTTTAAATTGAAAATACTTCTTTACAATAGCATCGACTTCTGATGGCAAATCATCCAAATCATAACCTGCATCTTTCATACTATCATAAACACCATCTGGATCTTTCATTGTGATTGTAAATTTCATAGTTTCTCTTTTCTCCTGTTTATATTTCTCTTGTTTCAAGCATCTATAATAATCTTCCGTAGCAATATCTTTCTTTGTAAGATTCCAAAGTTCCATCTCTTTTCCTTCTTCCAATTTATTGATAATATCTAATTTTTGACGAAGAATTTTTATAGTTCCAATATAATTCAATCGAAGTAACAATTGAAATGAGGTTGTAGGCTCAAAAACGTCCTCAATAGATTCCCAAGAAATTGCATTAAATGCTTCTTCGGGTGAAAGTTTCATCAAACCATCGCGAGTCATCATTTGTCCATTTCCTCAATCATATCATCAATTGTTTGTTTAATTTTAGGAATCCATTGCTTGTGCATTCTTTCAACCAACCACCAATGTCCATTATCACCGGAAGCGCAATACATAATGTCATCCATAAGAAAGAAAGCGCGAATACCATTAGGTCCGCCGACACACCATGCTTCCACATCATAGACAGTTGGGTCTTCGTTTCCCTGACTTCTTCCTAGTGCATTCCAGGGTGGAGTGCCGTGCATAGCATCATGATAATCATAGACTCGAATTTTATGTTTCATTTTTCCTCCAATTCTTTTTATCTTTTTCAAAAATGCGAATAGTTGCCCATTCTGCCCATTGTTTTCTATCAATTTTAGGTAGTTTTTTGTAGGCACCGTGTGCGAGTGCTACATGTCCGATTCCCCAACCTCTTTCGGTCAATCCGCATTTTCTGCAAATAATCCAAGATGGTTCTGAATTAAAGTAATCACTTTTTATATAGGGAAGTTCAAAAAGTTCGGATAAAGGATGATTGCAAAGATGCACATTGCGTTCTATAATTTCAATTTCTTCTTGTCGAAGTTTAGAAATCTCTTCTCTAATCTTTGCAATTCGAAATTTGCCTTCGTCCATTTGATCATAAAAAATGTCAGGAACAACCTCTTCTAGTCCAAATAGGTCTAATTGTCTTATTGCCATATAAATCTCCTATGTTTTGGATATTATAACATGGCACATAGGAAAAATCAACTACCAATTAAATTGTGTTATATTGCCATCAAAATTTTGTTTCATTCCCATTTTATTCGGAAAAAATTTAGAAAGGACTTCAATATCTCCTCTATCAAATTTCAATTTAGGCAATTCCTTTATATCTTTTCTTTTGACAATAACAGTAATATTATATCCATATCTTTTCATTTTTGCATTAGAACAATCAAAATTAGCTAATGTCATATTATATAACAACAACCCAGCATTCCATACAGTTAAATGACCACCAACTATATTAGGTTTCATTGGAGGAACAGTTATTCCAACTATCCCACCTTCTTTAACATCATTTCGTATCTTTTCTAAAAATAAATTAACATTCAATTGATGTTCTAATACATGAGCACTCCATATAGCATCATATTTCATAGGCAAATCTATTTTCATATAATCACCTACAAAATCACTATTATCAAAAAAATCAACAGTTGCTACATTAAATCCATTTTCAGTTAATATTCTAGCATGATCTTTATATTCACCTGCACCAATATCAATAATATTTTTTACATTATTATTTTTACAGATTTGAATAAATTTATTAAGTCCTTCAACTGCTGTTATTATTCGATTGCTCATATTTTAAATTCCTTCAATGCTTTAATAATTTTATTTCGTATTTTATCTTTATCATTATACTTAACAACATATTCATTCAAATAATAATAAAGAAATTTTAAAATCTTGTCATTATCAACATCAAATGCATCTATATTGGATTTTATATCATTAAATGTTTTCACTTTTGTTGTCACCCAATGATAATCATTATGTCCTGCTGTAAATACTTTTTTTCCATAAAGCAATGATTCAAATCCAACACCCGAATTAACTGTATAAACAGCAGATGCTTTTGGTAACAAACAATCTAAAGAATCTCTAACCACATTATTGTTATTACATCCTACTTTTGAAATATTAAATTTAGAATCGCGAGGATGTGGTTTAATAAGAACTGAATATTCAGAATTTTTATAAGCATTTAAAACAAATCTAGCCAAATCATAAGTTTGAATATATGCTAATTGATTTACTGTATCATTATCAACTTGAAGCGCCACCAAAACAAATTTTGATGGAAGTTTTGTTTTTAAATTAGATTGTTCATATTTTGTAAGCTTATTCTTCTTATAAATTTCAAAAAACTCATTGACAAACTTTTTTGCATTATCTAAATTAACATTCTGAGTTTCATCAAATAAATTTTTATTATTAGCCATTTCTGACCACCCAGAATATCCATGTTTATCAAAATACATTTCTTCTAATGTATAAGCTTCTTTTATTGAATATGCATTATTTCTTTTAATACTATTTTTATGATAAGCCAGATATATTTCAGTAGCCGTATCATATTCTTTTAATAAATTTGTATGAGCTTTTAAAATAACCTTTCTATAAGGTATATTCTCTTCTTTCATAATTTCGAATAAATTTTGATAAAATATTCTTTGATAATAAAAATTCCGTTTAAAAACAGAATTCATATTATCTAACCTTACTGGATACTCCACCACAAAAGATTTATCCATCTGGTCCTAATTCCCTCCATGATCTATTAGTATTATTTGTATAATTTCTTTCAGATTGTCTAACATAACTAAAACCTGGCGCTGTAGAAAATAAAGGAGGATATACACAATATGATTTTGAATTTGCTGCATATATTCCAAGTAAAGTATCACACGCATTAGTCATCATTCCACTCATCATTTTATCAATAAAACCTTTAGCAGCTTTTCTATTAAAAGCATATGCATAAGTACCTAGCATAGGTGAATCAATAGTTACTAAATTTCTATCAAATCTTTTAATTTTTTTAGTTGGTTTGCCACCTAAATAAAAAATATCCCAATCCTTAGGCAATTGTTGTATTGATTTCTTTAATAATTCTTGAATTTCATTTGGATTTTTATTTAATGTCACATCATCTTCAAAAACTAAAAAATTATTAGCACCAGATTCAAATGCATTAAAAAACATTTTTAAATTACTCAAACTACATCCTAATTTTCCTGGCAAAATACAACACTTTACTTTATCCGGTGGAGGTGATACAAAATCAAAAATAACTCTATCTAAAATATCAAGTTTTTTAAATTCTTTAGATACTGCATTTTTTCTATTTTTACTTTCTGGCAAACTAATACAATATATCTTATCAAAAAAATCAAATGAATTATTCATAATACTTTTCCTTTTTTGAAAAAACAAGATAATTCATATCTATTTCATATCTATCATAATATAAATTATTTTCTTCCATTAACAAAAAATTTCTATCCAACATCATTTTGATATATTCATCCTTATCTCTATTAAAAACAGGAGGAACCGAATCTTCATCTCCACGAAATTCTCTTGACATAATTTCTGAAATAATAACATTTCTTGAATTTGATGTTATAACATCTAAAAATTCATCAATATCTTCATCAGATACATGAAGTAATACAGTATGCACAATTACCCAGTCAGATGAAGGAATTGTATCAAATGGAGTATAAAGATTAAAACTAAAATTAGGAAATAATTTTTTAGCTTCTGATATTACCGTTGGATTCACATCATATCCTTTATATTGTTTTGAAATAAATGCTTCAGCAATTCGACCATTACCACATCCCATTTCAATAACACTTTCACCATTAACCATTTCTCTAAAAAATTTACGAGAAAATTTAGCTTCTCTTATTGATTCATTTCTTATTGCTTGATTTGAATTTGGAAATAAAAAGTTTTCTCCTTTTTCTCTCCAAAAATTTAATACTTTTTCATTATATAATTTCTTCATTGTTTATTAATCCACCAAATTCTTTTTCCAATTTTCTTCTATTCTAATATCCAATCTATTATCATCATAAAAAACATTATCAACTAAACTTTTAATTGCTATTGGTCTAGCTATATTTGGATAAATCGCATATCCATATCCTGTCCTTTCTGCAAAAAAAGAAAGAATAACATCATATGGAGATAATTCCATTTCTTTATTTCTTTTATATAAACCATGAGTTATACCATACATCCAAAATTCAATAAAATCCAAAAAATACTTTCTATTAATAGCATATGCATATGATCCATCAAATCTATTACTAACCCTAACTAAATTGGAATTTGTTCTTTTTGTTCTTGTTAAAAGATTTCCTCCTAAATACAATACTGACCATTCTAAACCTTTTAATTGATCTAAACCTTTTTGTAAAACATTATGCGCATCTGATATAAATTTTATATCATCATCAAAAACTAAAACATTCTTTGCACCAGATGCAGCAGCATGAATAACCGCTTTACATCCGCTTAAACTACAACCAAACTCACCCGCAGCATTCCGTTGATAAAGAGATGATTCAAAATTCTCAGGAGGACGAGGTGCATGAATCCAATTTACATTATTAATTTCTACTTTTTCAAATTCTTTTATCATACCCAATTTCCTATCTTTACTTTCAGGAAGATTAATACAATAAATCTTATCAAAAAAATCAAACGGATTGTTAATATGTTTGCCCATAAATTATATCCTTATTTATAACTCAAAAATCAACAATAATTTCAAAAGATTTAGGATATTTAGTGTTGATAATAAATACAATAAACACGTTATTAGAGGAGAATATAATGGCATTACTAAATAAAATATTTCCTACAGAAATAAAATATAAAGTAACAACAACTCACGCTGGAAATGTAATAGCAGAAACAGTTGTTAACTCAATAGAAAAAGCACAAGCACTTCTAACAAAAAACTTAACAGAAAAAGAACATAAGCAATTAGAAGAAAAAGGCGCTATTCCTATTCAAGAAAAAACTAACATTGTTACTATTGAAAAATTCCAACAAACTGTTCCACCAAAAAACTTATACGAAGCTCGTCTGCACCATAATAATCCAGAACTAGAAGACTATCACAACGAAAATAAAAGTGCTAGACAACATAGAGAAATCGAAAAAGAACAAAAAGCAGGAAGCCCTTACTATGTTGGTTTTTCATCTCAGGGGTTTGAGTGGTATGGAACAGATGACCCACCAACCAGAAAGGGGCGATACGAGCCAAAGGGCGATTTTGGCCAAATTCTTTATGTTAATGTAAAGGATTATATAACAGCCGAAAAATTAGCTAATCAAATAGATGAAAAGCATAGACAAGGAACATTAGATCCATCGTTGGAAGGTAAGATGGGAGATGATCATATGGTCGCTCATTATCATGGTAGTTATGTTCGTTCTATGAAGGATATGGATGAATACGATAAAATCCATTTGAAATATGACCATCCCATTGATATGAGCAAACATGAATAATTATTTGATTTATGGTATAATAGTTTTATGAAAAGGAATAAAATAATGAGATTTATAGAATATCTTTTAGAACTTCAATCACCCAATGAAGTTATGATGTTAGATCATGAACTTGATAAATTGTTCCGCCCATTAGGAATAGATGTAAGATTTACAAATCACTTCAAAGAACGATTATTAGGAAGAGAAAGAAAAGTAACCGGCGATGAAGTATATCAAACTTTTCAAAGACTAAAAGAAAAATATAACGATAAACTAAAACACGCAAAAAGAACAGGAGATTATAAAGCAGTCCTAAAAGATTTCTCTAATGAGCTTAATATTGTCTTTTCAATAGATAACCCGCACCAATTAGATGCTATAACTATTATGCAAAAAGATCCAAGCCAATTCCATACTAATACACAAAATGTTCAAGGCGCCCAAGAACTAAGAGTAGGAAAAATGAGACAACAACGACCAGGATTAAGACGCAGCGGAAGATTTCAACAAAGACAACAAGGCACAACAAGATTTTAAGGAGATAATAAAATGAGTTTATTAACGGACGCACTAAAAGAAATGAGCCAAGAAATGCCATGCGATGATTCAGGTGAAGCTGAACTTGTCGATTTCTTTAGAATTCGCAATCAACAAGAAGAGGAAGAAATAGAAGGAGGAAAAGATATTATCTCAATGGATATGCCATTCCTTATTCGCGTTTTAGAACTTAGCAGAGAAAGCATCAATAGCGATGAAGAACTCCATAAAATGGTAGAAAGACTATTAGACCTATCACAAAATGGCAATCCCCTCACAATGGACGATTACAATGCTATTCAAGAGTTTGAAGGGGGAAGTGAGGATGATACAGAAGAGCACTACGACGAGGACGACATCAACCCCGAAGAGGAAGAAATAAATAGCACTGGCCCTGTTAGCGTTGAAAGCTTATTGGCAATGTCTAGAAATAGGAATAACCCAGAAGAAGAAAAACCAACTTCACCATATGCAGCACCTCGAACAAAAATAGAAGGTAACTAAAATGAGATTTATAGAATTTCTAATGAATGAAGATATTGATTCTGAAATGAATTTGATGAATACAAGCCAAAGAAAAATGGCTGATATTCCAAATGAAATTTATCCTAAAGATCAAATAAATTTATCTAAAAAAGATATTAGTAATTTGAAAAAACATGCACGAAGTGCTAGTAAATTTTCATCATTCAAAGTCAAGTCTGATAAGCCATTACCTAAAAATATGTTTGGTGATATGAAAATGGTTAAATTGTCAAGAAGCCATGAAATTAATTCAGGAACACCTTCAGACCTTATTCATTATGAAATGAAAGCAACCCAACCGAAAGTGAAATCAAATAGAGAAATGCTTTTAAAACTTTCGAGAAAAAAGGCGGAAGAAATCAATGCTAGAAAAACAAGGAAATAATCAATGTACTTCTTCAAGTGGTCCAATATTTAATGGATTAAATAAACCTCATCTACCAATAGAAGAACACCCAGATGAAAGTACTCCAGCACAACCAAAACCACCTGCTGAAACAGAAAAACATTCTCCTGGTTGCACATCAAGAACAACAGAAGCAGACCCACTTGCACGCACAGGAAATACATGCCCACCTCCATCTAGAAATGAGTGCAGCGAATTTGGATTAGAAGGTGGAGATGAAAATTGTTTTATTGATGAAATTGTAAAGGAACACACAGAAATAGGAGCAGCCACAATCAATGTGTATCGTCTTCTAGGCGTGCACGAACAAGGAAGACTAGTCGATTGTACAGGTAGAGGAAAAGGCATCTCTGGTGGATTTCTAGGCGATTTTACAGCAGATAATGCATTCACAAAATTTGATACTAAATGGCAATCAATTCAAAGAGGACCAGGCGTTTTAGCATCAGGATTTATAGGATATGATTTTGGTGAAATACCTATCAATACTTTAGCACGAAATGCTTATGGAAGAGAAACATATGTTATGAAACATATAAATGCCATCAGTATAAAACAATCTAACAATCAAAAAGAACGTGTTACAGAAGCTAGAATTGAACGTTCATTTGACGGAATTAAATGGTATGGAGTTGCTCGTGTAATTTTTCCTGATGATGATTGCTTAAATACTGTTTTCTTTACTGATTCTGTTCCTTCTCGATTCTGGAGAATTCGTCCAATAAAGTTTAATGGTGGACCAAATAATAGATGGAGTGTAAGTGCTATTGAAATGTTTCATAACTATGTGGCTACAGAATTTCATAATATTCAAGATAAAGTATTTCTAGAAAATAGAGATAGAGATTATGAAACTCAACCTCAAAACATGAAAGGCTATTATGACTTATACGATTCAACAACAGAATTAGGTAAGTTTGGTATTGAATTACCATCACAAACAATCTATCTAACAGTATCCTTTTCTAGATGCGTTGAATTATTTGGAAGACCTATTGTTATTGGTGATATTATTGAAATTCCTTCTGAAGCAATGTATTCATCTAAATTAAGAAGAATAGAAAAATGGCTAGAAGTAATTGATGTTGCTTGGAGTACAGAAGGCTATACACCAGGATGGAATCCTACAATGCTAAGACTGATACTTCAACCAGCAATGGCTTCTCAAGAAACTCAAGATATTTTTGGTGATTTAGCAACTTATGAAGTGGAAAATGGATTAGGTCTTGTAGATCAAGAAACAGGAAAAGATCCTGCATTTCAAGATTACTTTGATGCTACCCAAACAGCATTCGCAGAAGCAAGAGATGATGTTCCACAAAAAGGAACAGAAGCATCTAGTACTATTCGTGCTTGGGAAGAATCAGAAATCAAAAATAGTGAAAAAACAGTATATGATTCAAACGGAAGAGTTTTACAAAAAGGTATTATCAATTTACAAAAAATAGGATTGAATCCCAATGGACCATATGTAGAAGATGGCATGCCACCAAATAATGCTGATTATACTGAAGGAGATGATTGGCCACAAAATCCTACTCATGGTGATTATCATAGACTTACTTATAGTAAAATTTCTTCTCAAATTCCAGCAAGACTATACAGATATAGTAAAGTCAAAGGAAGATGGCTATTCCTAGAAGTCGATAGAAGAAAACAATTTGATAGAACCGTTCCTATGCTCCAAGAATTTGCAGAAGATCCAAGAGCACGCGAAGGCGATGAAATTGTTAGAGGCGAACCAAAATGGAGAGAAAGAATTCGCAAATCATGTGAAATATTACCTCATACTACAACTAAAAATGATGTACCACCTGAAACTAAAGATAATACTAAAGATTTCAGAGTTACTACAAGAACCAGAGCAGATAATACATTGAAACCTATGGAAGAAATAAAAGAAAGTGATAATAAAAATAAATCACCTTCTTGCCCAGAAAAGAAAACCTAAATTATTTCCAATGATTTCCTACCCATGTTGCTGGTTGAATTAAAGCCCCACGCCATCCACGACTTTGACTTCTTATAGACTCAGGAATAGATGGCTTTCCATGATAACAAATCACTCGCGCATCTTTGGGCATTCCATTTATACAATGTGTCTTAAAAGAAACTACTTGATTAGGAACAACATCTTGCCAATATTTTCTATCAGGAACAAACTGTTGAATCCATCTCTGATCACCATGCGGATGCAATGAATTTACAACAGATCTTGGATTCTGAATAAACTTATTCCAAATCTCTGGATATGGTTGTCCTTTTGTTGTATCCCATAACATTAAACCAGAACCAATGTCAGTTGTTGATACTCCTTGTGCCATTGATGCATAAAAATCTCTAAGAACCACAAATCCATTAACACTCAACAAGTCATCAATATTTCCCGTAATAACAGTATCTAAATCTATATAAAAAATCTTACTGCGAATTGGTAAATTTGGATTAAATAACCAAAGTTTATTCCACCAACTATCCAATTTATTACCAAATGGAAGAGGATGAACTTTTATTTCAGCATTCAATCTCCTACCATCATCAGTAAAACAATGAAATTTAAATGGCAATGTAGTATTTCTTTTAACCGCAGAATAGAGTTTATTTACATATACATCACCATACTTCGTACCCCATTTTAACGAAATAATATTTATCAAATCCATGTTTTTATTTATAACTGCATTTTTACTTGAAATTTGAACTTTTCTATGTTAGAATAGTCTTATATACTAAATAAACTTAAAAGGAGAAAAATATGAAAAGGGTAATGTTTGCTGTTTTGGTTTTAATGAGTTCTTCAGTTGGAGCATATGATGCAATGGAGAATACGAAGTCACGTATTGATCCAGATGAAATCATTTATATTGATTCAAATATGTTATGGAATGATAATTGTGAATTTCAATTAAACAATAGAGTTTCAGTTAATAACACAAATGTTTTAGATGGTAATTTTAAAGGAAATTATTGGAAAGAAACTATGGGTGTTTTCTGTGATAATGTATTTGCAATGTCAGAAGATATTTAACGTTTAATAAAAGCATTTTCCCCAAAGACATCAGTTAAATTTTGAGTTGGAAAACATTTCAAATCAGATGGTTCTTTGGGATTAATTACATTAATTACTTTAACGTTTATTTTTGCTAATTCTGGTGCCATTTTATTAAAATTATTCATCATTATGTTATATGTGCTTTGGGGTGTCTTTCTATTATATCCATTATGCCAATGAGATTTATGATCGGCTCCCCATTTCATATCAATTCCCATAATATAAATTTTATTAAATTTGAAATGAATTGAAAGCATATTTACAACAGCATAAGTGCTATTTGTTCCATGCTTCACCTTTCCGTATTCATAATCTAATCCTTCTGGTCCAGTCAGATGAATATATGTGATACGAGTATTCTTCTCTTCTCCTTTCGGATTTAAAGTTCCTCGTACTAATATTCCTTTATGCTTAATCAGTGATTGTTTACTTTCTCTCCAATAATGCATATCAGTAAAATATACAATTTGTGCATATGGTAATACAGTATGTGATTGATTTATAGCAACAACAAATTTATCCGGACCTAACAAACTCCAATTAAAATCAATCAAAGATGGACCACCACCCACAACATATGCTGTTCTATTCCAATCATTTGCATTTATTTCTTCTAATGTTTTAGGTCTGTTGTGTGGCATTGTCATTTTTCTTTTTTCTTCGTCTGCGTCTTTTCTTTTTCTTTACTGGTGTTTCATAATTTGGTATTTCTAATTTTTCATAATTTCCTACATTAAGAATTGTAGTTGTATTTGTTCTATATCCAATATGATATTTTTCAAGATTAATATCCGGGCCTTTCAGATAAGTTTCTATTACAATTTTACTTTTATTTGAAACAAAGGGATATAATAAATCAACAAAATATCTTATTTCATTTTTATCATGAACAGATCTAATAAAAATAATATCAAAATATAAACCTCTTAATTTAAATACCCAATCATCTTTTGATGCATCAATTACAGAAAAGAATTTAATACCAGAATCAACACATACTCTTCTGGTTCTTTGAAAATTCAAATAATATTTTTCTTTTTCTTCTCTTTCAAGTTCTTCTCTTCCTGGGCATCCATCAATTAAAAAGAAATGTGTATACTTATATCCTTTTTCTTTTATAAGATTTGTCATTAACCTACCATGATCATTACCTATTTGTAATATTTTTTGTGGTCTATCATCTAATAAATTAAGGTTTAAAACACGATGCAAATTTCCAAAATCTGAATACTCATTAGGTTCCAAAAGTCTATTTGTACTTATCTTTACAAGTTTATCAGGTTTTGGCCATTTTATTTTTTTACGCTCTATTATTGGCTCTGAACTTGGAATTTTGACTTCAACAGTTTTTTTAAGAGCATAAGGAAGTTTTTCATCTTCTGGTACTTCAGATTTATCTTCTGGTACTTCAGATTTAGTTGATGATGGAATTTTTGCTAATCCTGGCTTATTTTTTGTTTGAACTCTATTATAAGAATATAATTGTTCTTTTGTTAAATATTTATAATGCTGAGGTCTAACTTCTGGTTTATAACCATACTTAGTCATCAAATCAAACCATAATGGTATAATTTGAGCTGCTTGCTCTTCAGGATTAACATACTTATTATTTTCCATATGAGAATGATGAATCTTTGTAACACTTAAACCTTGTCCCACAAATGAAATATATCCAGGTACATCCTGATAATATTTTAACAATTGTGCACGAGTTTCAATTTTAGGATATTCATCAAATTTTCCTATTCTATCATTAACTATACACGGAACAGGAAGATTATGTTTTTGTGCTACCCACAAACGACTTCCACCATCATATCCTTCCATAATAAGAAGATCAGATTTATTTCTTAATTCTGGTGGAATGAAATCTAATGTACGATTAAATGGCTTTCCGCATGTAATAAGAATCGGATTTCTAAATCCTTTTTCTAAAATACTTTTTTCTAGGTTAGTATAATGTTGCGTTATTCTATCATAGCTCTCATACCATTCATCATTTATCTTTTTTATATTTTCTCTTCCTTGTTCACTCCAGTCATCCCATCTAGTATTATAACCAGAACCACATCGACCAACAGAACCTAAAATAGAATTAGCATCTTCAATTACAACAAAACGAACTTCAGTTCTTCTCATATTTTTATATTTCCAAATAATTTAATTCTATTTATAGTCATAAAAATTCATCAAAAAGTATATTTAAAATAATCAATTTCTCTTTCAGCAACTCGTGCAACATGCTTTTTAACATCATCATTATAATATTCTCTATAATGCTTATGTTTTGATGAATTGCTTATAGGCAAAGGAGAAAATGGTATATTAATTTTATTACAAATATATTCCCAATCTTTATCAATTTTGCTTAAATTAATTATCTTATCAATTATAATTTCATCATTTTTATCTGTAACCCAATCAAATTGTGAAATCTCTTGAACTGGAATATTTTCATCTTTTGGAAACTGGTTATGATAGAATTTTGTTTTTAACATCCATTTTTTAAAATCAACATTGCGTGGATCACCTCCTTCAAATCCCCAATTTTTATTTTTTATTCTAGTTTCTAGTTTCGGCCATTGCCGCAAAAAAGCATAATAAGAAACAAAACGTTCCCACGGATTACGAAATACAGAAAATGTAAAATAATTTTCAAATTCTTTGGGATATTTCCTACATGCTTTCATAGCAGATAATGTAGATTTACTTGTATAAACATATTTTTTATTTTTTAAAAAATCATCAATACTAGTACCACCATTCTTATGAATATGAATATGAATAAATTTCAAATTATTACTTAATAATAAAGAAGCCATTATTTTAATACCTCAACACACGCTTGAAATTTATGAGTTCTTGCAATTGCTTTAACTTTTCTATTTTCTGATTCTAACCATTCATTCAATGCTTTAAATTCCCCTTCTTCCCATTTCTCATATCGTTTTTTTCCTTTTGGAATTTCTTCATCCGTTCTCCAATCACAAAGCTCATCAAAAGAAATAATAGTTCCTTTAACAATTTGATCATTTAATTCATTCAAAATTGTTTTACATGACGAATAAAGATCACTATCAATATGAAGAAAAGAAATTGGTCCTTTATTATTCTCTTTCCATTTAGGAATAGTTTGATCAAACCATCCTTTAACCAAATTAACATTCTCTCTGACTTTAGGAACTTCGGTTTTAAAATAACCTTTAACATGTTTGAAATTACCATCATGGTTAGTTTTCCAATCTTCAGGCAATCCTTCAAATGAATCAAAACCCCAAAAAATTTGATCTTTTATAAAATTTGCAAATAAATTGATCGATGCTCCTTTAAAAACTCCAAATTCTAAATTTAAACCATCAATTTTTTTACTATTTAATACAAATTCAAAATATTTAATTTTCGGTGTTATTTTTTCAAGTTTATCAAATTCTTCTATTTTCATTTATTTAAAATCTCTAACTACCAGTAAAACAAAAATCATAAATAAACATAACTTATTTTTCATAAATAAAAATCCTCATAATATTAATTAATTTTCTTCCTCAATAATAACTTTCAACGGATGCTGCTTTTCTCTAGCTTCTACATTACATTGAGCAGCCTTTGTCTCAGCAACATCCCGCGTATATACTCCAGCTACTCCCTTCCCCTTCTCATGAATATCCAACATAATAAAAGTAGCCGCTTCCATTGAATGACCAAAATACTTTTGCAACATCTCAATAACAAAATCCATTGTAGTATAATCATCATTAATGAAAATAACCGCATACTTCGGCGGCTCTTTTAACTCTTCCCTATCTTTGATTTCAACACCATCACCTTCTTGTAACTCACTCATCACTCAATACCTCATCATTAGATTCAGGAACTTTCCACCTAGTTACAGCTTCTTGCCAACCAAGAAACTCATTACATTTAGTATAAGTCTTTGGACAAACATCAATAAATGAACAAGCAGCACATTCATTATCATCAATGTATAAACCAACTCTATAATCAAAATTCTTTCTCATAAGAATCCTCCTCAATTATACTCACTATCCTATCTACTTCAGGATCTAACGTGCTCTTTTGATCAAAAGTCATATGCACCCGACATCTCCATTCTGCATTTCTATCACCCATTGAACCCAAACGAAAAAGAGATACTCCCTCTTCCATTCCTTTATTACATATGCTACATTTTATCATATATCCTCCACTACCTCCACTTCATGCTCACCAAACCAATTCGTATGCTCTCCACAAACAAGAAGCCTATTTTGATAAAATTTATACTTGACAATCTCAAATCCTGGATCTGGATTCAAATCAGTAAACTCTGGCTTAGCTCTAATCATCCTTCCAAGAATAAGATCATCTAAAAGATCAGAACCAAAACCAAAATAGTTTTGATACTTATCAGAACAATAACTCATCTCCTTCTCTGCGGCTTTTGCCTGATCAATCGTATCAATTCCATCACTATCACAATCCTCACAAACATACTCTTGATCAATTTGACAAGCTACTACAGGACAACCATCATCATCATGCCCATACTTACATCCATGCAAAACACAACAATGAGTTTGATGTACCCTTACTTTGTCTTCTTCCACGTTAATACTCATATTACTACTATTTTATCACCCCTACCGATATTTTTCCACAAATATTTAGCATCACTTGTCCATACCCTTATACAACCATGCGAAGCCGGATATCCCGGAAGGTATCCTTCATGCAAAAAAATGTCTCCCCTAACCTGAATCGCATAATTCATAGGTGCACCCCCTCTTGTTCCATTTTTCCTTACAGGATATAAACTAGACCTCTTATATCTCTGTTTAATACCCGCTCTAAAATAACCACGAGGCGTTGAAGTCCCAGAAAAACCAGTTGATACAACTCCAGACTTTATAAGATTCCCATGCTCAAAATGATGCCAACTTTGTGAGTTAATATCAATAACCAACTTCGTTGCTAAATCAGGTGGAGGTGGTGCGGGTGGAACATATTGTTTCTGTTTTGCCCACGCATATCTTTCATCAGGCCAACGCTCTGTTGGAGTAATTGGCTTCTCTTCTTCAACCAACACCAGCAAAGGTTCCTCTATTGGCGGTGGTGTTGATGCACAACCTGCAACAAGTAATAACGGTAATAGATAAAATATTTTCATAGTGTTTTATTTATTTCACTTCCCATTCTTTTTCGATGGTGTTTGGTGGACCTTTTGGCCTAGGTGGTGGCATAGGAGGTGCTGGTGGTATTTCAACACCATACCAATATCCTCCACTTTTCTCTTTATTATTTTTAGGATGATGCACAGGTGCTTCAGCAAAACACTTCTTAAAGCAATTTGTACAAAACCAACACCATTCTTCATCATTATGTCCACAAGGTATAAGCATCTTATCATGAATACCAAGTTTACAAGTCAAATTATCCAACCATTTCCACATTATGCTAACTCCGTTGATTCATCTCTTCCTTTAAAATACCATTGCCATTTATTCACAGCATTTCCCTTACCATCTAACATAGGACCAAAATTCTGCGACTTGGCAAAATGAACACGACATGCTTGCAATCTCTCACGCGAGCGAAACCTATCTTCATAAGTTAATGAACCCTCATATTCAGCATACTGCTTCTTACAAAAACGATACTCTAATTCAACATATCGCTCTTTCTGCTCCGGCTTATTAAAATTTACATGAACAGGCATTTCTACCTTATCACTTTCTTTCGGCTGAATACCATCAGGAAAAATAGTTACGCAAATCTTTAAATCTTTTTCTTTAACCGCTTCCAATTGATATCCCCTCCCTAATAGCTTTTAGAATAACTTCTTTACCTTTATCAGTCCAAAAATATTCTGAAATTTCTTCACGAACTACTTCTGTTATTACTTCTTTAATTGCATTTTCTACAGCATCAGTCGCAACATTTTGAATGACTATTTCTAACCTATCCATCAATAAAGGATTCATTGCATTATCAATACACTGTTTCGTATATTCCTTTATCTCATCCATATTGTCCATAAGAGCAACAGTCATATTCTGTCTGACTCCATCTAACTCAAGTTTTAATGTGGGCATATGTTGCATATATTTTCTCCTATTTTAGAAATAATTATAACACATACTAATGGAAAAATCAACCTAATTCGTCAAAAGGTGGATGAAAATAATGCGGAACTATCGGGTCCATCAATACAGGCTGAAGACCTTTTGAAGAAGGACGAACCATTATATTCTTATGATGCAAATCATTTCCATACTTCATTATATAAGGCTTCAATAAACGCAATGCATCTCTGAATTGACGATCAGGCGAATCACTAACTAACTTATCATACTTGTCTTTAAATAAGATCTTTAACCAAGCACGAGAAAGATGCTCTTTATCTAATACACCTAACTCCCTCATCTTCTTATCCATCATATTAATGATACGAGGATCTTTCAATGGAAGCAATTTCTCCATTTGCATCAATACACGATAAACATCAGAACCATCCGGAGCTTTATGCTCAGTCTTATATAACTTACCATTAGTGACTTTTGGAAAATAAGGATTATCTTGATGCTTCTGAATCAATCTGAGAAATTGGAGATAAGGATCATCTAATCCTTTTACATACATCAACCTATCTACCATTCCCGGCGTTTTACTATGAAATGCTCTAGTAGTTTGCCCAGATCCCATTTCATTGCGACCTTTAGCAAACGTATCATCATCCCATTTCTTTTTGATAGTGCGCGGACGATCAAAATCTATAAGCTCTTTTAAAAACATAAAAGTATTTATAAAAAGGAATCAAACCTTTCCCAATCGCATGCCATGCGTCTAGTGGTGCTCACACGCCATCCCCAATCTTCTAAATATTTTTATTCTAATACCCATATCTATAATCATCTAAATCATCAGCCATTATTCCCTGAACAGCGAATAATAAAAAAATTACAAATATCAATTTACTCATCTATAACTTCTCTAGTCTTAGTTTGAGGAATAACAAAATCAAAAATTTGATACATCAAGGTAACAAACGAATTCACAAAAGTGAATAAAATTAAATCAGGAAAAACGTCAAAACCAGGCTCAAGAATAACAATGTATCTTAAAATACTAACACCCCATACTACCCAAAGCGCAATAACTAGAAACCGGAAAACTTCGACAAAAATTCGTAATGCCTTTAATCTTGCCATTTCAATAACCAAGTATCTTTCCAAAACTCCCACCACTTCTTATCCTGATTCCTTTGCACAATCTTATAACCCCTACCTTGACATTCCCAACAAGGTTGCATAATACCAGCAGATAAAACTGCATGATTCTCTCTACAAAGCGGACAACTATAATCATGACTACAAGTCATCAAACTTGGATCATAAACTACCGTTACATCTTTTACCTTTATCTTACCAGGAAAGAATTTCCCATAATTGTCATCATCAGGAAAATAAGTATGTTGCATAATTACTCCAATACGGAAATAGAACAGTAGCGCTCATGAATATTAAATAAGTAATCAGAATTGCCCATGCAATTATAATATATTTACTTCTTTTATTCATTTAGAATAAATTATCAAAATAATTTAGCAAAAATGGAATCCAATCTGAAGCAGTTATAATAAGAGCTGCCATCCCAAAAAAGATAACCAACCTAGTCAAAAGTTCCAAACAAAAATCCCCCTTCTCAGTTAAACACATTTCATTTCTCCATTTAAAAATTCGTGCCGGGGGCGCGACCACCCCGGCGGCTGTCTGGGCGGCCAGATCACGCACATCCCCGTACCCACGTCGCCTTGATGCAGAGCAACTAGTGTAATCTCACCTGCCGTAGTTACACTCATCGGACTTAAGGCTTATTGATGCATCAAAACTCTATAATTTACCTAACCATCCGAAACACAATCGCTTCAAATAAGGATAACCATCCCAATCTAAAACTCTCATTTCATCAGCATGATCATAATACGGCTTGCCACATACTTCACAAAGACAATCTCCACCTACTCTATGTAGTCTACGACAAATTTCCTCTTCTGTCAACTCTCTTTGCCAATCATCAACACCCCATTCAGTATCAACAGGTGGCGGATTTTCTCTTCTCATTGAATCCACTTCAGTGCATCTAACACATGCTTCCCTTCTTCTGTTAATCGAGCACGTCCACCAGTATCCCATTTCTCAAACGTTGCAAGTTCCCTTGGAATGTTTCCTGATAGAACAGGATAAAGCTGCTCACTCACCATTGCCCAACCATCTGATGGATCACAATCTCGTGCAATTAGCTGAAGAACGTGAATGTGTTGTGATTCAAGTTTGCTCATTTCTTTCCTCTAAAATTTGGAGCTGAGGACAGGATTCAAACCTGCATGGGGATTGCTCCCGCTGGATTACAAAACCAGTGCCGTCAATCATTTGGCTACCTCAGCATATAATCTATTCTTTATACGTTTCTTTCAAGTCGTCTGTAGTTGCAGCACCTACCATATACATACTACATTGTGCCCAACCTAATAAACGATGGGCTCCTTCTCCTTTGTGTTCTCCTGAAATGATCTTCTTCAACATCACCGCTGTGTACATCCTATTGGCTTTCTCTGGAGTCATAGGCCAATTCCCTTCAAAATTGACTACAATGTCCAAACAATTCTGCGCTGTTTTGACTACATTCATTATATGTCTCTTCAAAGATCCAAATCACTATAATTGGAGCAACAACAAATAAGAGAAAGCAAAACAGCAATATATCACCCCATGTTAACATTCTTAACTTTCTTCTTCAACCTTTTCATCAGCAAGGGATGAGATTCCCTTGCTTGACGATTTGCTTCTTTTAATGGATTACTTTCTTTCATTTCTCCTTCCACTGATGCTTACGCTTACTCTGTTTCTTCCAACTCTTATGACTCTTAGACCAATGATCATCCCATGCATCAGGAAGAAGACGAGGACGACGACTACCACGAACCGGAGGACAATCCTCCTCATCATCCCAAGCCAATGCCCAACGCTTCTCCTGAGTGCTACGAGGATAACGAAAGGAACCAAAAGCACTCTTCTTACGACCCTGACGAGTCTGCATCCAATACTCGTTCCATCCCTTGTAACGCCCAGCGTTCACGATCAGAATACCACCACGACCACGGCAGTAACCAACCAACTGCGAAACAGGAAGGAGCTTGTCCTTGCTGTTGTATGCCACCTTGGCATAAACCTTCGCATTCAGAATGGAATGATTGTAACGACCCCAGCAGTCAGAATCCATGACACGCTCGGAATCGTCGTTGCTAAAAGCCCTCTTCACCCAACCCTCGTTGTAATGAGAACTGAAAGCCTTGGGGCTATCAAACTCCTCAACAAGGTGCAGCACACCACTAAGGTTGCGCTGATAAACGAAAATCTTATCTTTCATCTGGTTTCTCCTAACGTTAAATTACGTTAGTTGAAACCAGCACCTCCCTTATACTTGTACATAACTTTTACCTCTTCAATCTATTTACTGTAAGATTAGTATAACACTGGTGCATCACATTGTCAACTTAAAATAAAGTCTTTCTCGAATCCCCACGAGGAAATTCATCTTCCGGAAAAAGATAAAGCCCAACCTTTGTAGCACTAGGCGAAAAACGACTCTTAATCTTTTGACCTAAATTCTCTTCTTCAATAAAAGAAAAAGGAAAATTTAAAACAAATGCTACAACACCAAGACCCAAAACAACATAATCCATATTCATAATCTTAACCTCTCATATTAGTTGTAAAATAGTTTTTAAATAAACTATCCTATGTAGCATATTAATCAACTGCAACAAATTGCTACATCAACTGCAACAAATTGCTACTATCTGATAATCAGTAATATACTTAACTTAATATCACTCAAGAATCATACCAAAAATGTTTAGTTATAACACTGGTGCATCAGAAAGTCAACTAACCGGCCAAAAATAACCATCAGATTCAGATATAGGGGAATCATCCCAAAATCTGCTATACCACTCTGCATCTTT
>Ga0316193_10000174_pt1 | contig 36900 bp, 44 predicted proteins | sample MerIslsedime2_MG_FD_207735 | JGI IMG/M metagenome (GOLD analysis project Ga0316193, IMG submission 207735) | Coastal sediment microbial communities from Maine, United States - Merrow Island sediment 2 | ecosystem: Environmental > Aquatic > Marine > Coastal > Sediment | place: USA: Maine... | reverse complement strand
TGACCTGGCCCGTGCGCAGGAGCTTCTCAAGACGGCTGTGGGGGAGCCCGGCATAATGGGTCTTGAACCAACGGTCGAGGCGCATGCCGTCCTCGTCGTCCGAGACATTGCGCGTTTCAACAGTGCCCATGGCTAGAGCCGGTCCCTATGGCTAGAGAGGGTCCTCATGGCTAGATCGCACGCGCAAGCGCCAGCCCCGCAAAGAGCGCGGCTATGGATACGCCAACAGATGCAATGAGATAGAAGCTGGCGCTCAGATAGTCGTCGCGCGCCAGAAGATTGGCGAATTCAGCCGAGAAGGAAGAGAACGTGGTGAAGCCACCCAGCACACCGAGCGCTAAGAATGCTCGCAGATCGTTGTGAATGGTCCAGCGCAGCGCCATCATCTCAATCAAGACGCCCATCAGGAAGCAGCCGAGAACATTGGCTGTGAGCGTGCCCCAGGGGAAGTTGAAGCCTAAGAGGCGCCCCATAGAAAGCCCGAGCAGATAGCGCGCCGATGCACCAAGCGCCCCACCTGCCGCCACCCACAATACCGTTGTCACCTCACGCCCCTTCGCCCTTTTTGGCCCTAATTTGGGCCCAGCGATCAAGCCGCTTCTTGATGTCGTTCTCAAAACCACGGTCTGTAGGCGCATAGAAATGCTGCCGCTCCATACTATCCGGGAAATAGTTCTGGCCCGAGAACCCTTCTGCCTCGTTGTGATCGTAGGCGTAATCGCGGCCATAGCCCTGGCGCTCCATCAGCGCGGTCGACGCATTTAGGATGTGCTTAGGCGGAAGCAGAGACCCGCTTTCCTTTGCAACGCGGGCCGAGGCTTTGAAGGCCATATAGGCCGCATTCGATTTCGGGGCTGTTGCGAGATAGACAGTCGCTTGGGCCAACGCCAGTTCGCCCTCCGGAGAGCCCAGGAAGTCGTAGGCATCCTTGGCAGCATTCGCTTGGATGAGCGCTGCCGGATCCGCGAGTCCGATATCCTCGACTGCCATACGAACGAGACGGCGGGCGATATAGAGCGGGTTCTCGCCGCCAGCAAACATGCGTGCAAGCCAATAGAGCGCCGCGTCGGGGTCGGACCCGCGCACCGATTTATGCAGCGCGCTGATGAGGTTGTAGTGGCCGTCTTGACCTTTGTCGTAGATCGGCGCGCGCCGCTGAACGAGCTCCCCAAGCCCAGCGCGGTCGATGAGCGTCGTGGCATCTGCAGGCACTGCAAGAAACACGTCCTCGACTAGATTGATGAGCCCACGCCCATCGCCATCTGCCATCGAGGCGAGAGTTTTGCGCGCATCCTCGTCCAGCGGCAGCTTACGGCCTTCATGGGCTTCGGCGCGCACGATCAGAGCCTCAAGCGCATCATCGTCGAGGCGCCTGAATGTCAGCACGCTCGCTCGGGACAACAGCGCCGAGTTCAGCTCGAAGGACGGGTTCTCCGTAGTCGCCCCAACGAGAACGATCGTGCCGTCCTCCATATGGGGAAGAAACGCGTCCTGTTGCGAGCGGTTGAAGCGGTGGATCTCATCGATGAACAATAACGTGCCGCGCCCGGCCTCGCGCTTGGCTTTCGCCGCATCGAACACTTTGCGCAAATCCGCAACACCCGACTGGATTGCCGAGAGTTGCTCGAATTGAAGGTCGGTCACCTCGGCAAGAAGCCGTGCAACCGTAGTCTTACCCGTACCAGGCGGCCCCCAAAAGATCACCGACGTGAGACGCCCGGCACGCACCATGCGGCCCAAGAGCCCTTCACCGAGGAGATGGTCCTGGCCAATCACATCGCCGAGGGTCTTGGGCCGGAGACGGTCCGCAAGCGGCCGAGGGGCGGTGTCATCAAGCCCCGCAGCCACGAACAGATTGGAAGCCCCCTTGTCCATGTCTCAGCCTCGCAATGCGAGTTTAAACACTTTCCCGCGCCGTTCGATCGCCAGTTGCCAGCGGCCGGACTGTGTCTGCAACAACACGGCGAGCTGATTCACGCTCGCAATGTCCTGATCGTTCACACCGACAATGATATCGCCTTTGCGCAAACCCAGCTGGCCAGCATTCGATCGGCGCTCGACATTGAGCACGACAACGCCCGTGTCGCTGTCATCGTCCAAGCCCAATTCGGCACTGACGGCGGGCGAAAGATTGGCCACGCGACTGCCCGCAAAGGGATGAGGCCCCGTCAAGTCGCGCGTATCGCGCGGGGGCTCTTCAATGGGAATGACTGTCGCAATTGTCGTCCGGAACCTTTTGCCGTCGCGATAAAGACCAAGCTCCACATTGCCGCCGACGCCCTTGGTGACAAAGCGGTACTCCAAGGCCTCCGGATTTTGGACGTCCGTGCCGTCAACACTGACAATGACATCCCCCACTTTCAGCCCTGCGGTCTTGGCAGGCCCTTTTGCATGGACACGAGTCACCATGGCCCCTGCCGGACGGGCAAGACCAAGGGATTCCGCAAGATCCGAAGTGAGCGTCTGAAGTGATGCGCCGAGCCAGGGCCGCTGGACCTTGCCGCCTTTGAGCGCCGACTGAACGACAATGCGCACCATGTTGGAAGGAATCGCGAATCCGATCCCGTGCGAGCCGCCGCTCTTGGAAAAGATCGCGGTGTTAATGCCAACGAGCTGCCCGTCCATATCCACGAGCGCCCCGCCCGAGTTGCCAGGATTGATGGCTGCATCGGTCTGGATGAAGAACTGATAGTCCGAGATGCCGACTTTCGTTCGCGCCAGCGCCGATACGATCCCGCTGGTGACCGTCTGCCCGACCCCAAACGGATCGCCAATCGCGAGCACCAGATCTCCGACCTCGAGACTGTCGGAATCTGCGAATTGGATGGAGGGGAACTCGGCGCCATCGCCCTTCAGCCGCAACACGGCCAAATCCGTCTGCTCGTCCTTGAGAATGAGCGTGGCCGGAAACTCCCGCCCATCGTTCAGCGCAACAGTGATCTCGGATTCACCGCCACTGCGGATCACGTGATAATTGGTGACCACCACGCCGTCGCTGCCAACGAGAACCCCGGAGCCGAGGGAGTTCTGGATGCGCTCACGCGGAACGCCCCGTTGCTCACCGAAAAAGCGCCGGAAAAATGGATCGTTGAAGAAGGGGGATACCGCCTGTTCGACCCGGTGACGGACATAGACGTTCACGACAGTCGGCGCGGCCTGCTTCACCACGGGCGCGAAGGACTGCTTGATCGCAGCCTTGCTCTTCGGCACGACCTTGGTCACCACTTCTTCCTGGGCGGAGGCTAGACCGGTGGCCGCCAGAAGAATTGTGGCAACGACCAGGCACAGACTGCCACCTTTCCGGAGAAAAACTTCCAAAAGTGTCATCTCTCGCTCTGCTAAAGATATTGTCAGGACGGCGAAAATCTCCACCTGGATAGTGGAATAATGCCTCATCGTCTTCCAAATAAAACGGACCTTCTTGCGGCGGATATACCGAGAGAAAAGCTCTTCGAACAAAACTGCAGGGCATAGGCGCGACGCGAGAACCCCGTTACGGCCATGGCCGTTTCAACTAAGATGGCGTACCGGCGAAAGACTCGCCGCACGCGAACCAAATAGTAGTGGAGAGAGACGAATGCATGTTTTGAAAATGACCCTGGCTGCCGCGCTGGCCACTGCCGCCCTGACTTCGGCGGGGCTCGCCGTCGAGGTCAAGAAGCGCGGCGAAGCCCCCGGCAAGCCTGCTGACGTCTGGGCCCTTGTTGGCGATTTCTGCGCCATCAAAGACTGGCATCCGGCCGTCGCCGAGTGCGAGGAGATCGAGGAAGAGGGCGCTACATATCGCATCCTAACGCTGGGAGACGGCGGCAAGATCAAGGAGAAGCTGACCGGCAAGAAAGACACCGGGTACAGCTATGAGATCATCGAAAGCCCCCTGCCAGTGAAGAACTACTCCGCCACCCTCGAGATCAACGAGGATGACGAGGAAAATGCAGTCGAGATTGAATGGGAAGCCGAATTCGACGCCGCAGACGGTGTCGAAGAGGCGAAAGCCGTTGAGATCATCACCGGCATCTTCAAAGATGGCGTGACCGGCATTCGAAAGAAGGCCAAAGAGGCTGACGAGGCTAGCTAAGGCTCAGGTCGACACTCCTGTCTCTAGAGGCAAGGTCCACCTATTCGGCCCTCGCACATCGAGACGCAGAAACTGAAAAAGGCGCGCCGCTTTCGCGGGTGCGCCTTTTGTCTCTTGCAAGCTGCAAATCGTCCCGCTGCGACCTACGCGGCGACTGGCTCGCCAGCTTCATCGTGATCGTGTACCGGACCCGAATCCAAACCCTTGGCATCCTCGTCCCGATCGACTAACTCGATCACGGCCATCGGCGCAGAATCGCCGTAGCGGAAGCCCGCTTTCAGGACACGGGTATAGCCACCGGGACGCTCCGCATAGCGTGGTCCCAGCGTCTCGAATAGCTTCGACACCATGTCTTCGTCGCGGACACGCGCAAAGGCTTGACGGCGTGCATGAAGGTCGCCCCGCTTAGCCAGCGTGATGAGCCGGTCAACAACGCGGCGCAGCTCTTTCGCCTTCGGCAGCGTCGTGACGATCTGCTCATGCTTGATCAGTGCGTTGGCCATGTTTGCGAACAACGCACTACGGTGCGTTGAAGTCCGGTTCAGCTTCCGGCCTGCCTTGCGGTGTCGCATTGACTAATCCTCTTTCGAAGCGCGTTGGGTCAGCTATCAAGCAACCCAACGGCTAGTAGTGATCCTCGAAGCGCTTCGCGAGCTCTTCGATATTCTCTGGCGGCCAGTCCGGCACTTCCATGCCGAGATGGAGGCCCATGGAGGCAAGAACCTCTTTGATCTCGTTCAGCGACTTGCGGCCGAAATTCGGGGTCCGCAACATTTCCGCTTCCGTCTTCTGGATGAGGTCGCCGATATAAACGATGTTGTCGTTCTTCAGGCAGTTCGCCGAACGGACAGACAACTCGAGCTCGTCGACCTTCTTGAGAAGCGCGGCGTTGAAGACCAACTCCGGCTGCTGCTGGAATGTCTGCTCTTTCTTCGGCTCCTCGAAATTCACGAAGACCGAGAGCTGATCCTGGACGATACGCGCCGCAAGCGCGATCGTATCCTCAGGGCGTACCGAACCGTCGGTCTCGATATTCATCGTCAGCTTGTCGAAATCGAGGATCTGTCCCTCGCGGGTATTCTCGACCCGGTAGGAAACCTTACGGACCGGGCTGAACAGCGAGTCGACCGGAATGAAGCCAATAGGCGCATCGTCAGGACGATTGCGTTCGGCGGGCACATAACCTTTGCCGGAAGAGGACGTGAATTCCATGTGAATCGCGGCGCCCTCATCGAGCGTGCAGATCACGTGGTCGGGATTTAGGATCTCGACCTCGGAGCCGCCCTGAATGTCGCCGGCGGTGGCCACACCAGGCCCCTCCTTCTGAAGCACCATACGCTTGATGCCTTCGGAGTGCTGGCTAACAGCGATTTCCTTGATGTTCAGAACGATATTGGTGACGTCCTCACGCACGCCCGGAATGGACGAGAACTCGTGCAGAACACCGTCAATATGCACCGAGGTAATGGCCGCACCCTGAAGGGACGACAACAGCACACGGCGCAAGGCGTTGCCAAGCGTCAGACCGAAACCGCGCTCCAACGGCTCGGCGACAACGGTCGCGAAACGCGCCGGATCACGACCGGGCGCGACGTCGAGCTTGGTGGGCTTAATGAGATCTTGCCAGTTCTTTTGCAGCACCGGTGTCGCCCTTTCTTGATCATTGAACGGAGCCGAAGGCTCCGGAATCCGAATATCGTCGTCCAGCATGTTGCGGTCGCTCGCCTTTTCGTTCTAGACGCGGCGGCGCTTGCGCGGCCGGCAGCCATTGTGCGGGATCGGCGTCACATCACGGATGGAGATGATGTTGAACCCCGAGGCCTGAAGCGCACGCAATGCGGACTCACGGCCCGATCCTGGACCGCGAACCTGGATCTCGAGGTTCTTCATGCCATGCTCGGCAGCCTTCTTGCCGGCATCTTCAGCAGCCACCTGGGCCGCATACGGGGTCGATTTACGCGACCCCTTGAACCCCATGGTCCCAGCAGACGACCAGGAAATTGCGTTTCCTTGCGCGTCCGTGATCGTGATCATGGTGTTGTTGAAGCTTGCTTGCACATGGGCGACGCCGGAAGTGATGTTCTTCCGTTCCCGGCGACGGACCCGTGTTTTTTCCTTGGCCATGCTTTATTCCCGCAAATTCCAATTAGCAGCGGCGAAATCCTCGAATGGGAGCCTGGCCGCGCGTTATGCGTCTCTACTTCTTCTTGCCTGCGATCGCCTTCGCCGGACCCTTACGCGTCCGCGCATTGGTATGGGTACGCTGACCACGGACCGGCAGACCACGGCGGTGGCGCAATCCGCGATAGCAGCCCAAATCCATCAGGCGCTTGATATTCATGGACACTTCACGCCGAAGATCACCCTCAACCACATAATCTCGGTCGATCGTCTCACGAATCTGGATCACTTCGGATTCCGTGAGCTCATTGACCCGCCGCTCCGATGGGATCGAAACCTTGGTGCAAATCTCTTTGGCAAAGGTATCGCCAATACCATGAATATAGGTCAGCGCGATCTCGACCCGCTTGTTGGTCGGGATGTTCACGCCTGCAATTCGGGCCACGACGTCGCCTCCTCACACAGCACGCGCTAACGTGCTGAAATTAAAACCAAATTAGCCTGTTGAACCACAACAAATTCGACCGCGGACAAGCAGCGCTCCCGGGTTCGATCAGTCCATCAAGCAATGTAACGGGTTTATGTACCGATTCCGGTTGACAAGGTCAACTGGCCGGGTGCCCCGAAAACCACTGTTCGAACTCAGGCGCCGTCCAGCGCTTGATCTATCTCCTTCTGAACCGCCTCAATATCGGCCATACCATCGACGGATCTGACCTTACCTTGCGCCTGGTAATAGCCGACAAGCGGCTCTGTTTGCGCGTGATAAGCCTTCAGTCTCTCGCGAACAACTTCTTCAGTGTCGTCCTTCCGGCGCTTGAACTCGGTACCGCCGCAACGGTCGCAAACGCCCTCCACTTTCGGCATCTTAAAGAGCGAGTGATAGCCTTCACCACACGCAGCACAGGTAAATCGTCCGGTGATGCGGCCTACGAGCGCGTCATCATCCACGTCGATCACCACGACACGGTCAACAGCATCCTCGCGCGACTTCAAAAGGTCATCGAGCGCCTCGGCCTGCCCAATCGTTCGCGGGAACCCGTCGAGAATGAAGCCAGGCCCATCCTTCGCCTTGTCCATACACTCTGCGATCAGACCAATAACAAGCGCGTCGGGCACCAGCTCGCCGCGCTCCATGATGTCGCCGGCCTCCTGGCCCAACGGCGCACCCGCCGCGACAGCTGCCCGCAACATATCTCCGGTGGAAAGCTGTACGAGGCCTCGCAAGTCTTGCAACCGCTTTGCCTGTGTTCCCTTTCCTGCTCCGGGAGCTCCAAGCAGAATCACTTTCATCGCCGCCGAGCTCCTCTCAGCTTAGAGCGCTTGATCAAGCCCTCATACTGATGAGCGAGAAGATGGCTCTGGACCTGCGCCACAGTGTCCATCGTCACGCTGACAACGATGAGGAGCGAGGTGCCGCCGAAGTAGAAGGGCACGCCCCAATTGGAGATGAGAATCTCCGGAAGCACGCAGACCGCGGCAAGGTAGAGAGCACCAACGGCGGTAATCCGCGTGAGCACATAGTCGATATACTCGGCCGTACGTTCGCCAGGGCGAATACCAGGCAGGAAGCCGCCATACTTCTTAAGATTGTCCGCCGTGTCCTTCGGGTTGAAGACAACCGCCGTATAGAAGAAGGCAAAGAAGATGATCAGCGAGACATAGATCAGGATGTAGAGCGGCTGCCCCCGGCCCAACAAAGCGGTGACCGAGGTCAACCACTCGGGCCCTTGGCCCGCGGAAAAATTCGCAACCGTGATCGGCAGCAACAGCAACGATGAGGCAAAGATCGGCGGAATGACGCCGGCTGTGTTCAGCTTCAGCGGCAGATGCGAGGCATCCCCCTGGAACATCTTGTTGCCGACTTGTCGCTTTGGATATTGAACCAAGAGCCTGCGCTGCGCCCGCTCCATGAAGACAATGAAGCCGATGACCCCGATGGCCATAATGAACAGGCCCACGATCAGCGCACCCGACAAGGCGCCTTGGCGGCCAAGTTCGAGCGTGCCCACAAGCGCCGACGGCAGCTCGGCGATGATGCCGGCGAAAATGATGAGCGAAATGCCGTTGCCGACGCCGCGGGCCGTGATCTGCTCACCGAGCCACATCAGGAAGACGGTCCCGCCTACGAGCGTAATGACCGTGGTGATCCGGAAGAACCAGCCTGGATCGGTGACGATGTTTCCCGCGCCTTCCAGACCGACGGCAATGCCATAGCCCTGAAGTGTCGCCAACAGGACCGTGCCGTAGCGCGTGTACTGGTTGATCTGGCGCCGCCCCTGCTCGCCTTCCTTCTTGAGTTGCTCAAGGGTTGGAGAGACCGTGGTCAGAAGCTGAATGATAATCGATGCCGAAATGTACGGCATGATATTGAGCGCGAAAATCGCCATCCGCCCAACCGCTCCGCCAGAGAACATGTTGAACATGCCCAAGATGCCGGACTGCTGCTGGCGGAACGTTTCGGCAAGCGCTTGCGGATCGATACCGGGGATCGGGATATACGTCCCGAGCCGGTAGACGATCAGCGCACCCAGCGTGAACCAGATGCGCTTCTTGAGTTCGTCGGCCTTGGCAAAGGCCGCGAAGTTCAGATTGGATACAAGCTGTTCTGCCGCAGAAGCCATTGGCGCGCTTCCCTTTTCTTCAAGACGACAAGACGGTCAGAAAAGCCGCCTCAGACCGCCTCGAAAATGTCCCTACGCGGACGTGTCTTTCTTAGCTGCCGACTTCTTTGCCGCCGCCTTCTCCGGAGCAGACTTTGCTGCTGCCTTACGTTCTTTTTTAGGCTTGCCCTCGCCTTCCGGCTTGGCTGCGCGCTTAGGCATCGGGGTGAATGTCACGGAGCCGCCCGCCGCCTCGACCGCCTTCACCGCGCCGCTGGATGCACCCGTCAGCTCGAAAGCGACCTTGGCCTTAAGCTCACCGTGGCCAAGCAGCCGGACGCCATCGCGCACGCGGCGAATAATGCCGGCCTCCAACAGTGCCTGAACCGTCACCGGCTTCTTGAAGTCGAGCTTGCCCGCGTCGACGGCAGCCTGAATGCGGCCCACATTCACCTCGTTAAAGTCCTTGGCGAAAATGTTGTTAAAGCCACGCTTCGGCAAGCGCCGATGAAGCGGCATCTGCCCGCCTTCGAAGCCTTTGATGGCCACGCCGGAGCGGGATTTCTGACCCTTCTGGCCATGGCCGGACGTCTTGCCCAGCCCAGACCCCGGACCGCGCCCAACACGCTTTTTTGACGTCGTGGCGCCGGGAAGGTCCCTGATCTCGTTCAGTCGCATCATCTTGTTCCTTAGGCTCCGGCCTCGTCCTCAACGATACGCACCAGATGGCTCACCTTGGCCACCATGCCACGCACCTGAGGCGTATCGACCAGCGTCCGCCGCTTATGCATCTTGTTCAGGCCGAGCCCGATAAGGGTCGCGCGCTGCACGCCGGGACGGCGGATCGGACTACCGATCTGCTCCACGACGATTGTTTTCTTGTTATCGGCCATCTTTGTTCAACCTTGTCTCTTGGCCTTTAGGCTTGCGCCTCGGCCCCATCGCCCGCCTGATCACGGCGGCGCGATACGATCTCACTGACCTTCTTCCCGCGCCGCGCGGCCACACCACGCGGGCTGTCCTCATGACGCAGCGCATCGAACGTGGCGCGCACCATGTTGTAGGGATTGGAACTCCCCATCGACTTTGCGACCACGTCCTGAATGCCGAGCGTCTCGAACACCGCACGCATCGGACCGCCGGCAATGATTCCCGTACCTGGAGGCGCTGCACGAAGGATAACCTTGCCCGCACCATGGCGCCCGCGCACGTCGTGATGAAGCGTCCGGCCTTCACGAAGCGGCACCTTGACGAGGCCACGCTTGGCGGCTTCTGTCGCCTTGCGAATAGCCTCAGGAACCTCGCGCGCCTTGCCATGGCCGAAGCCGACCCGGCCCTTTTGATCGCCAACGACGACCAGCGCGGCGAAACCAAAGCGCCGACCACCCTTCACCACCTTAGCAACGCGGTTGATGTGAACGAGCTTGTCGACGAACTCGCTGTCGCGGTCGTCGCGATCTCTGCCATATTGGGCTCGTGCCACGGTCGTTCCTTTCCGAATACCCTAAAAGTTTAGGCCCGCCTCGCGGGCCGCGTCTGCGAGCGCCTTGATGCGCCCGTGATAAATGTAAGCGCCGCGATCAAAGACCACGTCCTTGACCCCAGCCTTCGCCGCCCGCTCGGCAACGAGTTTACCGACGGCCTCTGCCGCGGCAGTATCGCTTCCCTTGGGCAGCGTGCCCTTGAGATCCTTATCGAGGCTCGATGCAAATGCGAGCGTCTTGCCTTCGCGGTCGTCGATCACCTGGGCATAGATATGCTTCGAGGAGCGGAACACCGACAGACGCGCTCGTCCATTGGCGGCCTTCTTCAGCGAATGCCGGACCCGGCGCGAACGGCGGGCAAAACTGTTGTTCAACGTACCCATCTTCAATCCCGCTACTTCTTCTTGCCTTCTTTACGGAAAATGTACTCACCGGCGTATTTCACACCTTTGCCCTTATAGGGCTCCGGCGGCCGGTAGCGCCTAATCTCTGCTGCGACCTGCCCGACCTTCTGCTTGTCGATGCCGCTCACCACGATCTCCGTCGGCTTGGGGCACTTGACCTCTATGCCTTGCGGGATCGGGAAGTTAACGTCATGGCTGAAACCGAGCTGCAGCTGCAGCGTCTGCCCCTGAACCGCGGCACGGTAGCCGACGCCGCTGATCTCCAGCGTCTTCGAAAAACCATCGGTCACGCCAGCGACGAGATTCGCAACGAGCGTACGCGACATTCCCCACATCGCGCGGGCCTCTTTAGAGTCCTCGCGCATGGTGATTTCAATTGCATCCTCGCCGGTCTTGGCGATGACATGGTCGACCAGAACATGGCTGAGTTCACCCTTGGGGCCCTTCACCTTGATCTCTTGGCCGTCAACCGCTGCGGTGACACCGCCGGGAATGGACACTGGTCTTTTGCCGATGCGCGACATTGATTCAAACCTTCGCTTCAAAAAGCTCCGCTAAAACACGTTACAGAGAATCTCGCCACCGACATTCTCATTGCGCGCCTGCGAATCCGACATGACGCCCTTGGGCGTCGAAAGGATAGCCACACCGAGACCGTTCGCAACGGTCGGCAAATTCTTCACCGAGGAATACACGCGACGGCCCGGAGTGGACACACGTTTGATGTCTTTGATGACCGGCTCGCCGTCGAAATATTTCAACTCGATTTCGAACTCGGACTTGCCGCCATCGTAATCGACGCGCGCGTAACCGCGGATATAGCCCTCATTGGCAAGCACGTCGAGCACGCGCTCGCGTAGCTTTGAGGTTGGGGTTGATACCTTGGTCTTACGCCGCATCTGCGCATTACGGATGCGGGTCAGCATATCACCTAGAGGATCGTTGATGTTCATCGAAGTCCTTACCAGCTCGACTTGACCATACCGGGGATCAGCCCGTTGCTTGCAAGATCGCGCAAAGCGATGCGCGACATGCGAAGCTTGCGATAGTAGCCGCGCGGCCGCCCGGAGAGAACGCAACGGTTGTGAATACGCGTTGGTGAAGCATTGCGCGGAATTTCCGCAAGCTTCAGCCGCGCCGCGAAACGCTCCTCAGCCGGAAGCAAACGGTCGACAGCAATTGCCTTCAACCGCGCCCGCCGGGTCTCGTATTTCTTAGCAAGGCGGCGGCGCTTCTTGTCCCGCTCGATCATGCTCGTCTTAGCCATTCAGTCCTCCTATCGCAGCAGGCGTCACCTTAGCCGCGGAACGGAAAGTTCAAACCCTTTAAAAGCGCGCGCGCCTCATCGTCGTTCTGCGCCGTCGTGCATACGATGATGTCCATGCCGAGCACATCTTCCACCTTGTCGTAATCGATCTCGGGGAAGATAATGTGCTCCTTCAGACCCATCGAATAATTGCCACGACCGTCGAAGCTCTTCGGATTAAGCCCGCGGAAGTCACGAACACGCGGCAGCGCGATGTTCACGAGCCGATCGATGAACTCATACATACGGTTCTTGCGAAGCGTGACCTTTACGCCGACAGGCATGCCCTCACGCAGCTTGAAGGCGGCGATCGACTTGCGTGCTTTAGTGACGACCGGGCGCTGGCCCGCGATCAAGCCAAGGTCGGCTGCCGCCGCCTTCACTTTCTTCGAGTCGTTCACCGCCTCGCCAACGCCGATGTTTAACACCACCTTCTCAAGGCGGGGAACCTGCATAACGTTCTGAAAGCTGAACTCTTTCTCGAGTTCGGCCTTAATGACGTCCCGGTACTGCTGCTTCAGCCGCGGAATATAGACTTGCTCAGCCATCGATGACCTCGCCGGACCGCTTGGCAAAACGCACCTTGCGTCCGTCCTTTAGAAATTTGTAGCCAACACGCGTGGCATTCCCGTCTTTGGGATCCTCAACCGCGATATTCGAAATGTTGATCGGGGCTTCCTTTGTAATGATGCCCCCCTCTTGGGACGCAGACTGCCGCTGATGGCGGCGCATCTGCGCCACGCCTTGCACGATGGCACGGTTCTCGGACGGCAAAACCTTCAGCACTTCGCCGCGCTTGCCCTTGTCCTTGCCCGTGAGCACCACAACGCGGTCGCCCTTCTTGATCTTCAATCCAGCCATCGTCACAGCACCTCCGGGGCGAGCGACACGATCTTCATGTGCTTCTTCGCCCGCAACTCACGAGTCACCGGGCCAAAGATACGCGTACCGACTGGCTCACCTTGCGGTGTGACCAACACCGCGGCGTTGCGGTCGAACCGGATGAGCGAGCCGTCCGGACGGCGCACGCCCGAGGCGGTCCGCACGATCACAGCCTTCATCACCTGGCCCTTCTTCACACGGCCGCGCGGAATCGCTTCCTTGACGCTGACCACGACCGTGTCACCGATCGAAGCATATTTGCGCTTCGAACCGCCGAGGACCTTGATGCATTGCACGCGCTTTGCACCCGAGTTGTCGGCGACGTCGAGATTGGTCTGCATCTGAATCATGGCATTCGCCCTTATTAAGGTCCAAACCGGACCCGAAAAACTCTTCGTTCTAACCGGCCGCCTGTTCGCGCGGCACGACTACCCATCGTTTGTATTTCGAGATCGGTGCGCACTCTTCGATCCACACCTTCTCACCGACCTTGAACTCATTGTTCGCGTCGTGAGCCTGGTACTTCTTGGAGCGGCGCACCGTCTTCTTAAAGAGAGGATGCGTGAAGCGGCGCTCGACCTTGACCACCACGGTCTTATCGGTCTTGTCGCTGACCACCACCCCATTCAATACGCGTTTCGGCATCGTTCTTACCTTTAAGCCTTCGCCGCGGCGCTCTTCTGACGCGCGACTGTTTGCACGCGCGCAATGTCGCGCCTCACCTGCCGAACCCGCGCCGTGTTCTCAAGCTGGCCTGAGGCCGCCTGGAAGCGCAGGTTGAACTGCTCTTTCTTCAACTTGACCAACTCGTCATTGAGCTGATCGATCGTCATATCGTTCACTTGGCCCGCTTTCATCGCTTAGCCCTCGATGCGCGCCACGACGCGCGTTTTGATTGGCAGCTTCGCCGCTGCCAGCCGAAGGGCCTCACGAGCAACCGGCTCGCCTACGCCATCGATCTCGAACATGATGCGCCCAGGCTTGACCTTGGCCGCCCAAAACTCAACCGTGCCCTTGCCCTTACCCATGCGCACTTCAGTCGGCTTCTTCGACACCGGCACATCAGGGAAGATGCGGATCCACACACGGCCCGCGCGCTTCATCTGACGGGTCATGGCACGCCGCGCCGCCTCGATTTGCCGCGCGGTCACTCGGGCGGGCTCCTGCGCCTTCAAGCCAAAGGTGCCGAAGTTGAGCGCGGCACCGCCTTTGGCGGCACCCTTGATGCGGCCCTTCTGCATCTTGCGATATTTTGTGCGTTTCGGTTGCAGCATAATTCTTAAGCCTTGCTTTTAGCCCTGCGCCCGAGCGGAATCGCGCCGTCCACCGGAACGTCCACCCTCTTGAGCCTCAAGCGCCTTGGTCTCCTGGGCCATGGGATCGTGCTCCATGATCTCGCCCTTAAAGATCCAAACCTTGATGCCGATAATTCCATAAGCCGTGCGGCCAAGCGCCGTGCCGTAGTCGATATTGGCGCGCAGCGTGTGCAAAGGCACACGGCCCTCGCGATACCACTCCATGCGCGCGATCTCCGCGCCACCAAGACGACCCGAGCAATTGATACGAATGCCGAGCCCACCCATACGGACGGCTGACTGCACAGCCCGCTTCATCGCCCGACGGAACGCCACACGGCGCTCCAATTGCTGCGCAATCCCCTCAGCCACAAGCTTGGCATCGAGCTCAGGCTTGCGCACCTCGACGATATTCAGATGCACGTCCGAGTCGGTCATGGTCGCAAGCTCTTTGCGAAGCAACTCGATGTCCGAGCCCTTCTTGCCAATCAGAATGCCTGGACGCGCCGTATAGACCGTAACCCGGCACTTCTTGTGGGGACGCTCGACGACGACCTTCGAGATACCGGCCTGCTTGCGCGTCTTGAGAATATGCTCACGCATCTTGAGGTCTTCGTGCAGAAGCTGTGCGTATTCACGGCCCGATGCGAACCAACGCGAATCCCAAGTGCGGTTGACGCCGAGCCGAAGCCCAATCGGATTGACTTTCTGTCCCATCAAGCAGGCTCCTCAACTTGACGCACGACCACGGTCATCTGCGAAAAGGGTTTCATAATGCGGTTGGCCCGGCCTCGCGCACGCGCACGCAAGCGCTTCAACACGATATTCTTGCCAACATAGGCCTCCGCCACGACCAACGCATCCACGTCGAGGTCGTGATTGTTTTCAGCGTTGGCGATCGCCGACTCCAGGGTCTTCTTGACGTCCTTGGCGATACGCTTGCGCGAGAAGGTCAGATCGGCAAGCGCACGGTCAACCTTCTTGCCCCGGATAAGCTGAGCCACCAGGTTGAGCTTCTGCGGGCTCACGCGAATAAGCCGTGTAATGGCCTTCGCCTCATTGTCTTCGAGACTGCGCTCTTTGCTGGGCTTGCCCATGACTATCTGCCCTTCTTGGCTTTACGGTCGGCGGTATGACCGTGATAGGACCGCGTCGGCGAAAACTCGCCAAACTTGTGGCCCACCATGTCCTCGGTCACCAGCACCGGAATATGCTTCTGGCCGTTGTGGACGCCAAAGGTCAGCCCCACGAATTGCGGCAGAATGGTCGAGCGGCGCGACCACATCTTGATAATGGCGTTGGAGCCGCTCTGACGCGCCTTCTCCGCCTTCTGCAAGAGATAGCCGTCGACGAACGGACCTTTCCAAATCGAACGTGCCACGTCTTATCCCTTCTTCTTCTTCTTCAGATGGCGGCTGCGCACAATGAACTTGTCGCTCGCCTTGTTGGTGCGCGTACGCTTGCCCTTAGTCGATTTACCCCAAGGGGTCACCGGATGCCGGCCACCAGAGGTACGCCCTTCACCACCGCCATGCGGGTGATCAATCGGGTTCATAGCCACACCGCGAACCACGGGCTTGCGCCCCTTCCAGCGGCTGCGGCCGGCCTTGGACAACGAAATGTTGGAGTTGTCCGGATTGGAAACAGCGCCGACGGTCGCCATGCAGGCTGCCGGCACCATGCGCGTCTCGCCAGAATTGAGACGCACGATTGCATAGCCAGAGTCGCGGCCAACAAGCTGCACATAAGCGCCCGCAGCGCGCGCGATCTGGCCACCCTTGCCCTGCTTCATCTCCACATTGTGGACGATGGTACCGATGGGCATGCTGGCCAGCGGCATCGCGTTGCCGGGTTTCACGTCGACCTTCTCGTCAGCAATCACCGTGTCGCCCGGAGCCAAACGCTGTGGCGCCAAGATATAGGCGAGCTCACCGTCCTCATACTTAATGAGAGCGATAAACGCCGTGCGATTGGGATCGTATTCCAAACGCTCAACGGTCGCGGGAACGCCGCGCTTCGTGCGCTTGAAGTCCACCAGCCGGTAGGTCCGCTTGTGACCGCCACCACGATGCCACACGGAAACGCGGCCCGTATTGTTGCGCCCACCAGACTTGGTCAGGCCTTCCGTCAACGGCTTGACGGGCTTGCCCTTCCACAGATGGCTGCGGTCCACGAGCACCAGCTGGCGCTGGCTCGGCGTGGTCGGATTGAATGTCTTCAAAGCCATCGCGCTAAATCCCTGTCGTCACGTCGATCTTGTCGCCTTCGGCGAGCCTGACGACGGCCTTCTTCGTATCCTTCTGGGTGCCCTTGATGCCCCGGAAGAACTTAGTCTTACCCTTGCGGGTCAGCGTGTTCACAGCCTCGACCTTGACGCCGAATAGCTTCTCCACCGCAGCTTTAATCTGCGGCTTCGTCGCATCGATGCGAACCTTAAACACCACCTGATTGGACTCCGACGCCTCACTCGATTTCTCGGTGATCACCGGCGCCAAAATCACGTCGTATGCAGCAAGCAAACTCATTTGAACCGAGCCTCCAGCGCCTCAACGGCCGCCTTGGTCAGCACGAGTTTGTCGTGCCGCAAAATGTCGTAAACGTTGATCCCCTGCACCGGCAGCACATCAACATGCGGAATATTACGAGCCGCACGCGCAAAGCTGTCCTGAACCTCCGCGCCATCCACGATCAACGCAGAGCCGACACCGAGTATTTCGAACTGGGTCTTCAGAGCCGCCGTCTTCGGCTCTTTCAGCGAGCACGAATCGAGCACCACAAGCTCCTCGGACTTGGCCTTGGACGACAGCGCATGCTTGAGCGCCAGTGTCCGCACCTTCTTCGGAAGATCGTGCGCAAAGCTACGTGGCTTCGGCCCGAACGACTTGCCGCCGCCACGGAAGAGCGTTGGCTTGGCGCTGCCATGACGGGCGCGGCCTGTGCCCTTCTGACGGAACATCTTCGCCGTGGTCGCTGTGATCTGAGACCGATCCTTCACGGAAACCGTGCCAGCCCGGCGCTTGGCCAGCTGGTAACGAACCATGCGATGCAGCAGGTCCGCACGCGGCTCCAGTCCGAAAACGTCCTCGGACAAATCCACGGTACCCGCCTTCTTGGCGTCGAGCGTTGTTACATCCGCTTTCATTACGCGTTCTCTCCGCCCTCTGCCAGCTTGGCCTCTTCAGCCACGGCAGCCGCCTCTTTGACCGGCATGTGATCTTTTTCACTCTTCCGGAACGCACCAGGAACCGGCGCGCCATCAGGCAATGACCGCTTGACCGCATCGCGCAGGAGCACCCATCCGCCCTTGGCGCCGGGAACGGCACCGCGGATCATGATTAGACCGCGCTCGGGATCCGTCTTCACAACACGCAAGTTCTGCGTGGTGACACTGACGTCGCCCATGTGTCCGGCCATCTTCTTGCCCTTAAAGACCTTGCCTGGGTCCTGACACTGACCCGTTGAACCAAGACTTCTATGGCTGATCGACACGCCATGGCTCGCCCGCAGCCCACCAAAACCGTGACGCTTCATGCCACCAGCAAAGCCTTTACCGATCGAGGAGCCCGAAACATCCACGAACTGCCCTTCGACGAAGTGGTCGGCAGTAATCTCCGCTCCCACATCGATCATGTTCTCAGGGCTCACGCGAAACTCAGCGACTTTGCGCTTGGGCTCCACATTGGCAACGGCGAAGCTGCCGCGCTCCGAGCGAGTCAACCGTTTGACCTTCGGACGGCCCGCACCAAGCTGAACGGCCGTATAGCCATTCTTCTCGGCGGTCCGCTGACCGACGACCTGGCAATTATCCAGTCGCAGCACCGTCACGGGGATGTGCTCCCCGCCATCGGTGAAGATCCTGGTCATGCCGACCTTTAGCGCGATAACACCTGATCGCATCGAACTGATTCCTTGCCTCGTCCAGCAGCCGGTTAAAGCTTGATCTCGACATCCACGCCTGCGGCGAGGTCGAGTTTCATTAGCGCATCCACCGTCTGCGGCGTCGGATCTACAATGTCGAGCAGACGCTTATGCGTCCGCATCTCAAACTGCTCACGGCTCTTCTTGTCGATATGTGGAGAGCGGTTCACGGTGAACTTTTCGATACGGGTCGGCAGCGGGATAGGACCGCGAACCTCCGCACCGGTGCGTCTGGCCGTGTTGACAATTTCCTTGGTCGACGCATCGAGAATTCGATGATCGAAGGCTTTCAGCCTGATTCTTATGTTCTGGCTCTTCATCTTCACGGCCTTGCGTTAGAAAGCGCGCCACCCCTGAAGGAGCGGCGCGCTACTTAAGTCTCTTTACTCGATAATCGAGGCCACCACGCCGGCGCCGACAGTGCGGCCACCTTCACGGATAGCGAAGCGGAGCTTCTCTTCCATGGCGATCGGCACGATCAGCTCCACCGTCATGGCGATATTGTCACCCGGCATCACCATCTCGGTGCCTTCCGGGAGCTCAACCACACCCGTCACGTCGGTGGTGCGGAAGTAGAACTGCGGACGATAGTTGCCGAAAAACGGCGTGTGGCGGCCACCCTCTTCCTTGGTGAGGATGTAGGCCTCGGCCTTGAACTTCGTATGCGGCGTCACGGAGCCGGGCTTGGCCAGAACCTGACCACGCTCAACGCCCTCGCGATCGACACCGCGGAGCAAGCAGCCCACATTGTCGCCCGCCTCGCCCTGATCGAGCAGCTTGCGGAACATCTCAACGCCGGTGACCGTCGTCTTGGTCGTCGGCTTGATACCTACGATCTCGACTTCCTCGCCAACCTTGACGATGCCGCGCTCAATACGGCCGGTTACCACAGTGCCGCGGCCGGAGATCGAGAACACGTCCTCAATCGGCATCAGGAAGGGCTGATCCTTCGGACGCTCGGGCTGCGGGATGTACTCATCAACAGCCTTCATCAACTCGAGAATGGCCTTCTGGCCGATCTCGGGGTTGTTGCCCTCAATGGCCGCGAGAGCCGAACCCTTGATGATCGGAATATCGTCGCCCGGGAACTCATACTTGGAAAGAAGCTCGCGAACCTCAAGCTCAACGAGGTCCAGAAGCTCTTCGTCGTCGACTTGATCGACCTTGTTCATGAACACAACAAGCGCCGGCACACCAACCTGACGGGCAAGCAGAATGTGCTCGCGTGTCTGGGGCATGGGGCCGTCAGCAGCCGACACCACCAAGATGGCACCATCCATCTGTGCCGCACCCGTGATCATGTTCTTCACATAGTCAGCGTGGCCAGGGCAGTCGACGTGCGCGTAGTGGCGATTCTCAGTCTCGTACTCAACGTGAGCCGTCGAGATCGTGATGCCGCGGGCCTTCTCTTCAGGCGCCTTATCGATTTCATCATAGGCGGTGAACGTAGCCCCACCGGTCTCAGCCAATGTCTTGGTGATCGCAGCGGTCAGCGTTGTTTTACCGTGATCGACATGACCGATCGTACCGATATTACAGTGCGGCTTTGACCGATCGAATTTTTCCTTAGCCATGCTGGCTCTCCATTCTTCTCACCAAAAGCTAAACTCTGGAACGCCCAATCGCTTAGGCGAACTTCGCTTGCACCTCTTCAGCCACCGCCTGCGGAACCTGCGAATAGCTGTCGAACTGCATCGTGAACTGAGCACGCCCCTGACTCATGGAGCGCAGCGTGTTCACGTAACCAAACATGTTGGCCAGGGGCACCATTGCGTTGATCACCGTCGCATTGCCGCGGGCTTCTTGACCTCGCACCTGCCCGCGACGACTCGTAAGATCACCAATGATACCGCCCACGTAGTCTTCCGGCGTCACCACTTCAACCTTCATCATCGGCTCAAGCAGTTTCGGCCTGGCTTTGAGCGCCGCCTCGCGGAACGCCGCGCGGGATGCGATCTCGAACGCCATAACGCTCGAATCCACGTCATGCGATGCCCCATCGATCAACGTGCACTTCACATCCAGGATCGGGAAACCGGCCAGGATGCCTGCATCAATAACGCTCTGCACACCCTTCTCAACGCCGGGGATGAATTCCCTCGGCACGTTGCCGCCGACGACTTTGTTTTCGAACACATATCCCTCACCAGGCTCGGCCGGCTCGATGACCATCTTCACGCGGGCAAACTGGCCCGAACCACCGGTCTGCTTCTTGTGGGTGTAATCGACGTCGGACGCCTTCGTCAGCGTCTCGCGATACGCCACCTGCGGCGCACCCACATTGGCCTCGACCTTAAACTCACGCTTCATGCGATCGACGATAATGTCGAGGTGAAGCTCACCCATGCCCTTAATGATGGTCTGACCTGATTCGTGATCCACGGTCACACGGAAGGACGGATCCTCCTGCGCCAGGCGGTTGAGCGCCACACCGAGCTTCTCTTGGTCGCTCTTGGTCTTGGGCTCCACGGCGACCTCGATGACCGGATCGGGAAACTCCATGCGCTCCAGAACAACAGCCTTGGCGGGGTCGCAAAGCGTGTCACCGGTGGTGACATCCTTCAGACCGGCGATCGCGACGATGTCGCCCGCATAGGCCTCTTTGATGTCCTCGCGGTGATTGGAGTGCATCAACAGCATACGGCCGATACGCTCCTTCTTATCCTTCACCGTGTTGACGAGCGTCTGACCCGACTCCACCGTACCGGAATAGATTCGGCAGAAGGTCAAAGACCCCACAAACGGATCGTTCATGATCTTGAAGGCAAGCATCGAAAGCGGGGCATCGTCCGATGCCGGACGATCGACCTCTTGCTCGGTCTTCACGTCGATCGCCTTGATCGCAGGCACTTCGAGTGGCGAGGGGAGATAATCGACAACAGCATCAAGAAGCGGCTGAACGCCTTTGTTTTTAAATGCCGACCCACACAGAACCGGCACGAAGTCGAGATTGCAAGTACCCTTACGGATCAGCTCCTGAAGCTTCTCGTTCGGGACCTCTTCACCCTCAAGATAGGCCTCCGTGGCCGCCTCATCGAGATCGACGACCTTCTCAACAAGCTTGTCGCGATACTCCTTGGCCAGATCGACGAGATCGGCAGGAATGTCTGCGTCATGGAAAGAGGCACCAAGGGACTCATCGTCCCAGATAACCGCCTTCATGCGAAGAAGATCCACAACACCGATGAAATCCGACTCCGCCCCGATCGGCAGCTGGAGAACGAGCGGATTTGCACCTAGACGCTCCTCGATCATCCTGACGGACATGAAGAAGTCGGCACCAATCTTGTCCATCTTGTTGACAAAGATCATGCGCGGCACGCTGTATTTATCGGCCTGACGCCACACCGTCTCGGTCTGCGGCTCAACACCCTGGTTCGCGTCAAGCAGCGCCACGGCACCATCCAGCACGCGAAGCGACCGCTCGACCTCAATGGTGAAGTCCACATGCCCAGGCGTGTCGATGATGTTGATGCGCTTGTCGTCCCAGAACGCCGTCGTTGCCGCCGACGTGATGGTGATACCGCGCTCCTGCTCCTGCTCCATCCAGTCCATAGTGGCCGCGCCGTCATGGACCTCGCCGATTTTATGGCTCTTACCAGTGTAGTAGAGCACACGCTCGGTCGTCGTGGTCTTGCCGGCGTCGATATGCGCCATGATACCGATGTTGCGGTAGTCCTTGAGGGGCGTCTTGCGAGGCATCGTTCGCGTTCCTTGAGCCGGTTACCAGCGATAATGCGAGAAGGCCCGGTTGGCTTCGGCCATCCGGTGGGTGTCTTCACGCTTCTTAACGGCGGTGCCGCGATTGTTGACAGCATCGAGCAGTTCACCCGAGAGCCGCTCGACCATCGTGTTCTCATTTCGGCCGCGCGCGGCCGAAATAAGCCAGCGAATGGCCAGCGCCTGACGGCGGTCGACGCGAACCTCGACCGGCACCTGATAGGTGGCTCCGCCCACACGGCGAGAGCGAACCTCAATCGCCGGCATCACATTTTGCAGGGCCTGATGGAACAGCTCGATCGGGTTCTGTTTAACCTTGTCTTCCATCTGATCCAGCGCACCGTAGACGATCCGCTCAGCGGCCGACTTCTTGCCTTCCTTCATGATGGAATTCATGAATTTGGTGAGAACCAAATCCCCGAACTTCGCATCGGGAATAATCTCGCGCTTTTCAGCTTTGTGCCGCCTCGACATATCGCTTTAATCCGTTTCCTAAAGACGCAAAAAACGACCCACTATTTGGGCCGCTTGGCTCCGTATTTCGAACGCCGTTGACGGCGGGCGCTGACGCCTTGCGTGTCGAGCACACCGCGAATGATGTGGTAGCGCACGCCCGGAAGGTCCTTCACACGGCCGCCTCGGATCATCACCACCGAGTGCTCCTGAAGGTTATGACCCTCACCTGGAATGTAGCTCGTCACTTCCTGCTGATTAGTCAGGCGCACGCGCGCGACTTTCCGAAGCGCCGAGTTCGGCTTCTTCGGGGTCGTGGTGTAAACACGGGTGCAAACCCCCCGCTTCTGCGGGCAGGCCTGCATGGCCGGCACCTTGTTGCGCTTCACCGGCTGCTTACGCGGCTTCCGGATCAATTGCTGAATCGTTGGCATGGTGGCCCTTAACGTCCGATCATTCTGAAGGCGGGAACGCCTCATTCACCCGCGGGCAAAACGCCCACATCACAAGTGCCGAAGCTCGCTCGCGTGCTTCAGCGCCTAAAACAGAGGATCTTGGAGGGAAGCCCCAAGATCATGACCCCGATGTAATCCCGGTTAATCCGACAGCGTCTAACCCGCGCCCAAAGGCTATTCTTAAGTGGGCTACCGCCTGCCGCTAGTTGGGCGCGTTGTATCAGGCTGCCTCTAAAATCGTCAAGGGTTGAAGTGGCGGATTCCGGGGGCCAGGCGGTGTTTTTTGCGCTTTTGCCGCTTGGCCCCCGATATTGTCCGAAACCCTTAAGCTGAGGCACCCTCCTCGGCTTCTTCAGCCCCATCCTCGTCCGGCTGCTCGATTGCCTCCTGTGCCGAACGCTGACGTTCCTCCAAAATCAGATCGTCACGATGGGTCGCGATTTTGTTGAGCCGCGAGAGCATGCTGCCCGTGCCCGCCGGAATAAGCCGGCCCACGATGACATTCTCCTTGAGTCCTTCAAGCGCATCCGACTTCCCATTGACCGCTGCGTCGGTAAGGACACGCGTGGTCTCTTGGAACGAGGCCGCCGAAATGAACGACCGGGTTTGAAGGCTCGCCTTCGTGATACCGAGCAGGACATGCTGCCCTTCGGCCTTCTTCCCGCCCGCGGCCTCCGCCGCCGCGTTCGCGTCCTCGAAGTCGATGCGGTCCACCTGCTCGCCCTTCAGGAACTCAGTGTCGCCCGGATCGCCCACTTCCATCTTCTTAAGCATCTGGCTGACGATGACTTCGATATGCTTGTCATTGATCGTCACGCCTTGGAGCCGGTAGACCTCCTGAATCTCGTTCACGAGATAGTTTGCCAACTCCTCGACGCCCTTAATGGCCAAGATATCGTGCGGCGCCGGGTGTCCATCGAGAAGGTATTCGCCCTTTTCGATGCGATCGCCCTCCTGCACCGTCAGATGCCGGCCCTTCGGGATCAGAAACTCCGCTGGCTCCTTGCCCTCTTCCTCCGGGACAATGGTGATCCGCCGCTTGTTCTTGTAGTCGCGGCCCAGCTGCACGATACCGGAGACTTCGGCAATGATGGCGTGATCCTTGGGACGCCGCGCCTCGAACAGCTCGGCCACGCGCGGCAGACCGCCCGTAATGTCGCGGGTCTTGGCGCTCTCCATCGGGATACGGGCCAGCACGTCGCCAGCCTTCACATCACTGCCTGACTCCACCGACAACACAGCATCGACGGGCAGCAGGTAACGGGCATCGCCACCCCGCGAAAGTTTGCCGATCTCGCCGGATTTATCCTTGATCGCCATGGCAGGCCGGAGGTCCGCGCCACGCGGAGAGGCACGCCAGTCGATGATTACGCTGTTGGTGATACCTGTCGACTCGTCGCGCTGCTCCAAAACGGACACACCCTCGACCAGATCTTCAAACTCGACCGCGCCTTCGATCTCCGTGAGAACCGGGCGCGTATAAGGGTCCCACTCGGCAAGACGGTCGCCGCGTTTGACCTTGTCGCCGTCATCCACCCGCAGATGCGTTCCGTATGGCAGACGATGCAGAGCAAGCTCAGTGCCATCTTCATCCATGACGACGATGGCTGTGTTCCGGCCCATGACCATGTGCCGGCCCTGGGAATCTTCAACGACATTGCGTTGCTTGATCTTGACCGTACCGTCGAAGTTGGATTCGAGTGAGGCTTCGACAACCTTGGAACTCGCCACGCCACCCAAATGGAAGGTCCGCATGGTGAGCTGGGTTCCCGGCTCACCGATCGACTGAGCCGCGATAACGCCAACCGCCTCGCCCATATTGACCGGTGTACCGCGAGCCAGATCGCGTCCGTAACACCTGCCGCAAATCCCGTTACGGGTCTCGCAGGTCAGTGCCGAACGAATGCGAATCTCCTGAACGCGGGCATTCTCGATCGCCTCAACATGAGGCTCCTCGATCAACTCGCCACGCTCGACGACGACTTCGCCCGTTGCCGGATTCTTGACAGGGTCCGCGGCGGTTCGGCCAAGCACGCGCTGGCCGAGCGACACGGTGACTTCACCGGCATCGAGGACCGCCCGAGCCGTAATACCGCCCTCCGTCCCGCAATCCTCTTCGGTAACGATGGAGTCCTGAGCAACATCAACAAGACGCCGCGTGAGGTAACCCGAGTTCGCTGTCTTCAAGGCGGTGTCGGCAAGACCCTTACGGGCACCGTGAGTGGAGTTGAAGTACTCCATCACCGACAGGCCTTCCTTAAAGTTTGAAATGATCGGCGTCTCGATGATCTCGCCAGACGGCTTGGTCATCAAGCCGCGCATACCGGCAAGTTGCTTCATCTGCGCGGGCGACCCACGCGCACCGGAATGCGACATCATATAGATCGAGTTGATCGGCTTTTCCCGGCCGGTCTCTTCGTCGACCTGCACCGAGGAGATGCGCTTCATCATCTCCTTGGCCACGAGTTCAGTACACTCGGTCCAGGTGTCGACCACCTTGTTGTATTTCTCACCGCGCGTGATCAGACCGTCATTGTACTGCTGCTCATATTCGCGCACGAGATCGGACGTCTTGTGAATGATGTCGTCCTTGGTCTTCGGCACCACCATGTCGTCCTTACCGAACGAGATGCCCGCCCGGCACGCATAGCGGAAACCCAGACCCATGATCTTATCGCAGAAGATGACCGTCTCCTTCTGACCGCAGTGGCGGTAAACCTCGTCGATCACGGTGGAGATCGCCTTCTTGGTCAGAAGCTGATTGACCTGGTCAAAGCTAACCTCGGCGCGGCGCGGCAGAAGCTCGCCAAGCAGCATCCTGCCCGGCGTCGTGTCGTAGATGTACGCGACCCAATCGCCGTTCTCGTCGCGGGTCACGTAGCGTCCCTTGATTTTCGTATGCAAGGTCACCGCGCCAGAATCGAGTGCGTGGTGAATCTCGGCCACGTCGCCAAAAATCATCCCCTCACCAGGCTCGTTGTCCATCACGAGCGACAAGTAATAAAGGCCGAGCACGATATCCTGCGAGGGCACGATGATCGGCGAACCATTGGCCGGGTGCAGAATGTTGTTGGTGGACATCATCAGCACGCGCGCTTCCAGCTGAGCCTCCAGCGACAGCGGCACGTGAACGGCCATCTGATCGCCGTCGAAGTCGGCGTTAAACGCCGCACAGACGAGCGGATGGAGCTGAATGGCCTTGCCCTCGATAAGCACGGGCTCGAAGGCCTGAATGCCAAGGCGGTGAAGCGTCGGCGCGCGGTTCAGCATCACCGGGTGTTCTCGGATGACCTCATCGAGGATATCCCAAACCTCCGGCTTCTCCTTCTCAACCAGCTTCTTGGCCTGTTTGACCGTCGAGGCAAGCCCTTGCGCATCGAGCCGCGCATAGATGAACGGCTTGAACAGCTCGAGCGCCATCTTCTTCGGTAGACCGCATTGCTGTAGCTTGAGCTCGGGGCCGACCACGATAACAGAGCGGCCGGAGTAATCCACGCGCTTGCCGAGCAGGTTTTGACGGAAGCGCCCTTGCTTGCCCTTCAGCATGTCCGAGAGCGACTTCAGTGGCCGCTTGTTGGCGCCAGTGATCACGCGGCCACGGCGGCCGTTGTCGAACAGCGCATCGACTGCCTCCTGAAGCATGCGCTTCTCGTTCCGGATGATGATATCCGGCGCGCGCAGCTCCATGAGCCGCTTCAGGCGGTTATTCCGGTTGATCACGCGGCGGTAGAGGTCGTTGAGGTCGGAGGTGGCGAAACGGCCACCATCTAGCGGCACGAGCGGGCGCAGCTCTGGCGGTATAACCGGCACCACAGTCAGGATCATCCACTCCGGCTTGTTGCCAGATTGGATAAAGGCCTCGACCACTTTCAAGCGCTTTGCCAGCTTCTTCGGCTTAAGCTCGGTCGTCGCCTCGGCGATTTCCACGCGCAAGTCGGCGGCGATCTTCTCGAGATCGAGACCCTTCAGCAGCTCCCGAATAGCCTCCGCACCAATGCCGGCCGTGAACGAATCCACCCCGAAATCGTCTTGAGCCTGCATGAACTCCTCTTCCGATAGGAGCTGCAGCGGCTTAAGCGAGGTTAGTCCAGGCTCAAGAACGATGTAGTTCTCGAAATAGAGGACCCGCTCGAGATCCTTCAGCGTCATATCGAGCAGGAGGCCGATGCGCGATGGCAGCGACTTCAAAAACCAGATATGCGCGACCGGCGCGGCGAGCTCGATATGACCCATGCGCTCGCGGCGAACCTTGGCAAGGGTCACCTCGACGCCGCACTTCTCGCAGATCACGCCCTTGTACTTCATGCGCTTGTACTTGCCGCACAAGCACTCGTAGTCCTTCACAGGTCCGAAGATGCGTGCGCAGAAAAGTCCATCGCGCTCCGGCTTGAACGTCCGGTAATTGATCGTCTCTGGCTTTTTGATCTCCCCGAACGACCACGACAGAATCTTTTCCGGGCTCGCAATTCCGATCCGGATCTGATCAAAATTCTGCTGCTGCGTCTGCGGGCTGAACAGGTTCGCGAGATCTTGGTTCATTCTGCTTTTCTCCAAATGGGCGGTCTTGCCGCCCTTCGGTTGGCCGAAATTGGTGTGTGGTGGCGCCTTAAGAGTTCAAGGCTTACTCCGCCGCGGGCTTGGGCAACTGCTCATGCTGCGGCTGCGCCTCCTCCGGTTTGGGTTGCACCAATTCGACATTCAGTCCCAATGCACGCATTTCCTTGACGAGCACGTTGAACGATTCAGGGATACCTGCCTCGAACGTGTCATCGCCACGAACAATCGCCTCATAGACCTTGGTCCGGCCGGCAACGTCGTCGGACTTTACGGTCAGCATTTCCTGGAGCGTGTACGCGGCGCCATACGCCTCAAGCGCCCACACCTCCATTTCACCAAAGCGCTGACCGCCGAACTGCGCCTTGCCGCCCAGCGGCTGCTGGGTGACGAGACTGTAGGGGCCGATCGAGCGGGCATGGATCTTGTCGTCCACCAGATGATGGAGCTTGAGCATGTAGATGTAGCCCACCGTGACCTTGCGCTCGAACGGTTCGCCAGAGCGGCCGTCATAGAGAACAACCTGGCCTGACGTATCCAGACCCGCCACTTCCAGAAGATCCGACACATCGGCCTCGTGTGCGCCGTCGAAGACCGGCGTTGCCACCGGCACGCCCGGCAGGAGGCTCTGGCTCACATCGATAAGCTGATCGTCCTTCAGCGCGGCAACGGCCTTGTCCTCGCCATAGATGGTCTTAAGCAAATCCTTCAACGGCTTCGGCTTGTTGGTCTCGCGATACTCTTCCAGAGCCTCGCCGATCTTTTTGCCAAGACCCCGGCAAGCCCAGCCCAAATGCGTCTCCAGAATCTGGCCCACATTCATGCGGCTCGGCACGCCAAGCGGATTGAGCACGATATCGACGGCCGTGCCATCCTCCAGATACGGCATGTCCTCGACGGGGACGATCTGACTGATCACACCCTTGTTACCGTGACGCCCGGCCATCTTGTCACCCGGCTGGACCTTGCGCTTCACGGCGACAAAGACCTTGACCATCTTCATGACGCCAGGAGGCATCTCGTCTCCACGCTGCAGTTTGTCGACCTTGTCGACGAAGCGCTGCTCGAGGCGCTTCTTGGCCTCTTCGTATTGACGGCCAATCGCCTCGACTTCGCTCATCGCCTTGTCGTTCTTGAGCGCGATCTCCCACCACTGGCTGCGCGGGATTTCGTCCAGCACCGCCTCGGTGACTTTCGAATCCTTCTTGATCGCCTTCGGGCCCTTGGCAACGATCTTGTGCAAGAGGACATCGCGCAACCGGCCAAAAACGTTACGGTCGAGGATCGCCATTTCGTCGTCGCGGTCTTTAGCGAGACGCTCGATCTCCTCGCGCTCGATCGCCATGGCGCGCTCGTCTTTTTCGATGCCATGACGGTTGAACACGCGCACCTCAACGACCGTACCGGCAACGCCAGGCGGCAGCTTCAAAGACGTGTCGCGGACATCGGAGGCTTTCTCGCCGAAGATGGCGCGAAGCAGCTTTTCTTCCGGCGTCATGGGGCTCTCGCCCTTGGGCGTGATCTTGCCGACCAGGATGTCACCAGGCTGCACCTCGGCGCCGATATAGACGATGCCTGCCTCGTCGAGACTCTTGAGAGCTTCTTCCGAGACGTTCGGAATATCGCGTGTGATTTCCTCCGGCCCTAGCTTTGTATCGCGGGCCATCACCTCGAACTCCTCAATGTGGATCGAAGTGAACACGTCGTCGCGCACAACGCGCTCCGAAATTAGGATAGAGTCCTCAAAATTGTAGCCCATCCACGGCATGAAGGCGACGAGCACATTCTTGCCGAGCGCCAGCTCGCCGAGATCGGTCGAGGGACCATCAGCGATGATTTCGCCAGCCCCAACCGCATCGCCCACACGCACCAGCGGACGCTGGTTGATGCAGGTGTTCTGGTTGGAGCGCTGGAACTTACGCAAATTGTAGATGTCGACGCCGGACTTCGACGGATCGGTCTCCTCCGTCGCCCGGATGACAATACGGGTGGCGTCCACCTGATCGACCACGCCCGTACGCCGTGCACCAATGGCTGCGCCGGAATCTCGCGCCACCACTGATTCCATACCGGTGCCAACCAGCGGCGCCTCAGCAGTCACCAGCGGCACGGCCTGACGCTGCATGTTCGAGCCCATCAAAGCGCGGTTCGCATCGTCGTTCTCAAGGAACGGAATGAGAGCCGCTGCCACGGACACGAGCTGCTTCGGAGACACGTCGATCAAGTCCACCCGCTCTCGCGGATAAAGCTCCACGTCACCGGCGTGACGACAGACGATCAGATCTTCGACAAAGCTGCCGTTAGGGTTCAGAGCGGCGTTAGCCTGTGAGATAATATACCGCGCCTCTTCCATGGCCGAGAGATACACGACCTCGTCCGTGACCTTGCTTTTGACCACACGGCGATACGGGCTCTCGATGAAGCCGTACTTGTTCACGCGCGCAAACGTTGCGAGCGAGTTAATGAGGCCGATATTCGGCCCTTCCGGCGTCTCAATCGGACAGATGCGGCCGTAATGGGTCGGATGCACGTCGCGCACCTCAAATCCAGCGCGCTCCCGCGTCAGACCGCCCGGGCCAAGCGCCGATAGACGGCGTTTGTGGGTAATCTCCGAAAGCGGATTGGTCTGGTCCATGAACTGCGAGAGCTGCGAAGACCCGAAGAACTCGCGCACGGCGGCTGCAGCAGGCTTCGCGTTGATCAGGTCCTGCGGCATCACGGTGTCGATATCGACCGAGCTCATGCGCTCCTTGATGGCGCGCTCCATGCGCAACAGGCCGACGCGATACTGATTCTCCATCAGCTCACCAACCGAACGCACGCGTCGATTGCCGAGATGGTCAATATCGTCGATCTCACCCTTGCCGTCGCGAAGATCGACCAGCGTCTTGATGACGGCCAGGATGTCTTCCTTCCGCAACGTGCGCATCGTGTCCGGCGCATCGAGCTCAAGGCGCATGTTCATCTTCACGCGGCCGACCGAAGACAGGTCGTAACGCTCGGAATCGAAAAAGATGCCGTTGAACAAATTCTGCGCGGCCTCGGGCGTCGGCGGCTCGCCCGGACGCATCACACGGTAGACGTCCAGCAGCGCTTCGTCCGTATTGGAGTTCTTGTCGATCGCGAGCGTGTTGCGGATGAACGCGCCCACATTCACATGATCGATGTCGAGAATGGGAATCTCTTTAAGACCGAGCTCCTTCAGTGTCTCGAGAAGCTCCTCCTCGATCTCCTCGCCGGCCTCGCCATAAATCTCACCCGATTCCAAATTGACGACGTCCTGGGCAAGATAGCGGCCATGCAGGTCCTCGTCCTTGATCAGAAGATCTTTAAGACCTTCCTCGGCGAGCTTGTTGGCAAGCCGGGCCGTCACCTTGCGGCCAGCCTCAATTGCAACCTTGCCCGTCTTAGCGTCAATCAGATCGGTCGTCGGCTTAATGCCGCGCATGCGGTCGGCGCGGAACGGCATCTTCCAGCCATTCTTTACGGCCTTCAGCACGATGGAGTCATAGAACGTCGACAAAATCTCTTCGTCGCCGAGACCGAGCGCATAAAGCAGCGTCGTCACCGGCAGCTTGCGGCGGCGATCGATGCGGACGTAGACGACATCCTTGGCGTCGAATTCGAAGTCGAGCCACGAGCCGCGATACGGAATAATCCGCGCGGCAAACAGCAGCTTGCCGGACGAATGCGTCTTGCCGCGATCATGGTCAAAGAACACACCAGGCGAACGGTGCATCTGCGAGACGATCACGCGCTCGGTACCGTTGATGACGAACGTGCCGTTCGACGTCATGAGCGGCATGTCGCCCATATAGACGTCTTGCTCCTTGATGTCCTTGACGGAGCGCGCGCCGGTCTCCTCATTGATATCGAATACGATCAGCCGAAGCGTAACCTTGAGCGGCGCGGCGAACGTCATGCCGCGCTGCTGGCACTCCTCAACATCGTATTTCGGCGCTTCGAACGCATAGCGCACAAATTCAAGCTGAGCCCGCTCACCGAAATCCTTGATCGGGAACACAGAACGAAACACGGATTGCAGCCCCTCGTCCCCGCGGCCGCCCTCGGGCTCGTCCACCATGAGGAACTGATCGTAAGACTGCTTCTGAACCTCGATGAGGTTCGGCATTTGCGCCACTTCGGTAATGTGGCCGAAAAACTTCCGATATCGCTTGTGACCGTTCGTTTGCGCCATGTGGTCCTCTCAAAACTGGTCGCGACCGCTCTCCGGAATCCCCGCCGCTTGCGGAAACTCAAGGGAACCGTCACGTCTCACGAATATGATGGGTTGGAAGCCCGGGCCGACCCAAGATATAGGACCAGCCCGGACGTCCTTCAACCCAAGCTACTTGAGCTCAACGGACGCGCCCGCGTCCTCAAGCTGCTTCTTGATCTTTTCGGCCTCGTCTTTCGCAACACCTTCCTTCACAGCCTTCGGCGCGCCTTCGACCAGGTCCTTGGCCTCTTTCAAGCCAAGGCTGGTGATGGCCCGAACCTCTTTAATGACGTTGATTTTCTTGTCGCCGGCACCCGTAAGAACGACGTCGAACTCGTCTTTCTCCTCGGCTGCCGCGGCATCACCACCGCCACCGGCGACCGCTGCCATTGCCACTGGAGCCGCGGCGGACACGCCCCACTTCTCCTCAAGCATCTTGGCCAGCTCGGCCGCTTCGAGCACTGTCAGGCTCGAAAGATCGTCTGCAATTTTCTGAAGATCTGCCATTGTTTTATCCTCGTACGTTCAACTCTTGTGTTTCGTTGTCTGTCTCTGAAGCCCTACGCCGCGTCCTTCGCGCCATAGGCGCCAAACACGCGAGCGAGCTGACCGGCAGGTGCCGACACAGTCCGGGCGATCTTACTCGCCGGGGCCTGAAGCAGACCAACCAGCTTTCCGCGCAACTCATCGAGCGAAGGCAAGGAGGCAAGCGAACTCACCGCCTTGGCATCCAGGACCGTGGGGCCCATCGAACCGCCGAGGATGACGAAGTTTTCGTTCCCCTTGGCGAAATTGACGGCCACTTTCGGCGCCGCAATAGGGTCCTCGGAATAGGCAAGGCACGTCGGCCCCGACATAAGTTCCGAAATTCCTTGGGCGTCGGTCCCCTCCAGCGCGAGCTTCACGAGCCTGTTCTTCGCTACCTTAACCTGGCCGCCAGCTTCTCTCATGTCGCTGCGCAGCTTGGTCATTTCGGCAACCGAAAGACCCGCGTAGTGAGCTACGACGACAACGCCGGTCTTGGCGAAGACATCGCTAAGCGCAGAGACAACTTCGCGCTTTTCAGCTCTTTCCATGCTCACTCCGTTCTTTCAAACCCGCAACGGCAAGGGCCATTTGCGGATTTAGGCCACACTGAGCCACGAGACATGCGGGGCGAGACGAACCGCCGCCTCACGGTGATCCCGTAGCGCTCTGTTGCCTGTCCCGCTCGTTCACGCAAAAGGGTGCGCGTGAGCCACATACGAGGTTCAAACCGATCTTCCGGTTGCGGGGCTCCCGCAGCCATCGAACCGTTCGCCTCCCATCTCATGCAGGCCCAAAGGGCTTAAGCGGTTTCCCACACCTGCAATCTCGGACAGGTTTGGATCGCCCGCCAAAAACGGACGACCCTTCGGAACCGAAGCCCCGAAACTCTCTCAAACTTAAGCGCTGCCCAAACTTGCAGGCTCAATCTTCACGCCCGGCCCCATCGTGGACGCCACGACGATCCGCTTTACATACGTGCCCTTGGCGCCGGATGGCTTGGCCTTGTTCACCGCGTCGGTGAAGGCACGGATATTATCGACCAGCGCGTCTTCGGTGAAGCTCGCCTTGCCGACACCGGCGTGAATAACGCCGGCCTTCTCGACCCGGAACTCAACCGCACCGCCCTTGGCTGCCTTGACGGCACCAGCGACGTCGGTTGTCACAGTTCCAACCTTGGGATTAGGCATCAGGCCACGGGGACCAAGCACCTTACCGAGGCGGCCAACCAAAGGCATCATGTCCGGCGTTGCGATGCAGCGGTCAAAATCGATCGCGCCCTTTTGCACCTGCTCGACCAGGTCTTCGGCCCCAACAACTTCAGCGCCAGCCTTCTTGGCTTCCTCAGCCTTGTCGCCCTTGGCGAACACGCCCACGCGAAGCTTGCGGCCCGACCCATGAGGGAGCTGGCACACACCACGCACCATCTGATCGGCGTGGCGCGGATCGACGCCGAGATTCAGCGCGACCTCAATGGTCTCGTCGAACTTGGTCTTCGCCCCACCCTTTACTAGCTTCACCGCCTCTTCAATGGCGTAGAGCTTGTCGTTATCGACCGCATCAGCGGCGGTCCGGAACCTTTTACCGGGTTTGGTCATCGTCTACTCCTGAACCTCAAGCCCCATCGAGCGGGCGGAGCCAGCAATGATCTTCATCGCTTGCTCGACAGAGTTGGCATTCAAATCCTGCATTTTCACTTCAGCGATCTCGCGCAACTGATCTTGCGTCACTTGACCCGCAACCGTACGCCCGGGCTCCTTCGAGCCCTTACCGGCCTTCGCCGCCTTCTTGAGGAGATAGGACGCCGGCGGCGTCTTCATCTCGAAGGTGAAAGAGCGGTCCGCATAGACCGTGATCACGGTCGGAATAGGCGAGCCCGCCTCAACCTTCTGCGTGGCTGCGTTAAACGCCTTGCAGAACTCCGGAATATTCACGCCACGCTGACCGAGCGCCGGGCCGATCGGCGGCGAAGGATTCGCCTGCCCCGCGGGCACCTGCAGCTTGATGTAACCGTCAATCTTCTTCGCCATTCCAGTCCGTCCTGCGTTCCGCTAAACCCGCAACTTGTTCTGCGCGTCCGCTACAGTTTTTCTACTTGCGCGTATTCGAGCTCCACCGGGGTTGCCCGGCCGAAAATCGAAACCGCCACTTTGAGCCGCGCGCGTTCCTCGTCGACCTCTTCCACGAGCCCGTTGAAGGATGCAAACGGCCCGTCGGCGACCCGCACTTGCTCTCCAATCTCGAAGGTGACGGACGGCTTCGGCCGCTCGACACCTTCCTGAACCTGTTGGAGAATGCGGCCCGCCTCCTCCTCGGTGATCGGAATCGGCTTGTTCTCTGTCCCGAGAAAGCCGGTCACTTTGGGAGTGTCCTTGATCAGATGATAGCTCTCGTCGTTGAGCTCCATCTTGACCAGTACGTAACCCGGAAAGAACTTCCGTTCCGACGCAACCTTCCGGCCACGCCGCATCTCCACCACCTCTTCCATGGGCACGAGCACTTCCTCAAACTGATCACCAAGACCAGCAGATTCGGCGCGCTCCTTAATGGATTCGGCGACCTTCCGCTCGAAGTTCGAGTAGGCGTGGACAATATACCAGCGCATAGCCATCGGACTAAAGCTCCGACCTCCTAGAAAAATCTAATGCCCAGAATGGTCTGAACGACCATGCCAAGAACCCAGTCCACTCCGAGAAAGAAAATCGCGGCAACAAACGACATCACAAGCACCATGCCCGTGGTGACGATGGTCTCACGGCGACTCGGCCAAGTGACCTTCGATACCTCGGTGCGCACCTGCTGAATAAACTCAAAGGGATTTGTTCTCGCCATCGCCGTTCTTCGTGTTTCTCGATCGTATTTCGTGCCGCGGACCTTCCGGCCCTATTCTTCGTCGTAAGCGCGTCAGCATCAGCTCTTGTCCTGGCTTTTGCCGCCGCGCCCGGTCTCTTTGCCGTGGCAGGAGTGGAGGGACTCGAACCCCCAACCCCCGGTTTTGGAGACCGGTGCTCTAGCCAGTTGAGCTACACTCCTATCGCCTTCGTCGTCGTCAACCAAAATTTTGCAATCAAAAACAATAGCCTCGAGCCCTAACATGCTGGAGCGGGTGAAGGGAATCGAACCCTCATCGTCAGCTTGGAAGGCTGCTGCTCTACCATTGAGCTACACCCGCGCCCATCTACCTCAACACAAGAGCGGTTGGTGGAGGGGGTTGGATTCGAACCAACGTAGGCATAGCCAACGGGTTTACAGCCCGTCCCCTTTAGCCACTCGGGCACCCCTCCATAACTTAAAGAGTTAGATGGATTGACTGGTGATTGTAACCAAGCAAACAGGCCCCGCCGTCGGCCGGCAGGGTCCGCAATAGCCGCTGTTTATGAGTAGCCAGTGGGTGTCTGTCAACTGTAAATCAGGGGCGAGCGCCTGAAATCCTTAGGGTTTATCGAGGGTGCCAGGCAGCTCCCACCCCTTGCACCGGAAGGTCATCCGTTTATGGCGCGCCAGAAATCAAAGCATTCCAAAAGCCTAACGAGGGACAAGGGCGGAAAGCCTCCCGGTTTCGGGAAAAAGCGAGAGACAGACCGAATCCATCTCTTTGGGCTTCATGCCGTCGAAGCGGCGCTCGCCAACGAAAACCGGCCTGTTCATGCTCTGCGGGCGACAGAGAACGCGGCCCACCGGTTACGGCCGCTGATCGCCAAACGTGGACTCACCCCTGAACGCGTCCTGCCAAAGGATCTCGACCGGCAGCTCGGTCCGGACACAGTTCATCAAGGCGTGCTCTTGGAGGCAAGCCCGCTTGTTGCCCTCTCCCTGGATGACATCAATATCAACGGCACGCTGCTTGTACTCGACCAGGTGACGGACCCCCACAATGTTGGTGCGGCGCTGCGCTCGGCGGCGGCCTTCGGTGCATCAGGACTGGTGATGACCGAGCGCCATAGTCCGCCGCTTGGCGGCGTGCTTGCCAAATCGGCGAGCGGGGCACTGGATCTCGTCCCCATCGTACTGGTTCGCAATTTGGCCGAAACGCTCACTGAACTTGGCGAACGGGGCGTGATGCGGCTTGGCCTTGCGGAAGAGGCGGATCGTGCGCTTGAGGAGATACCCCTCACCGATCCTGTCGCGCTGGTCCTTGGCGCAGAAGGCAAAGGCCTGCGGCAGCTCACACGGGAGCGCTGCGATGCGTTGTGTCGCATCTCAACCGCAAGCGCGCTTGCAAGCCTCAATGTCTCGAACGCGGCGGCGATTGCTCTGCACTGGGCGCATGTCCAACGCGCATGAGACCGAACGATCGCACGGACCCCAGACAAACGAGTGGGAGGCGGCGCCGAAGCACCCCTCCCACTCATCCGGGAATCAACCAGCGCATGCTGGAAGCTCGAAAATCCTAGTTGCAGAAGCGGCGGCCAAACGAATCGTACCAACAGTCGCGGCGCCAAAAGCAATTGCCCGGGCCCAGATTGCAGGTGCGGGCGTAGGCCGGCTGCTTGTAATAGGCGTAGTAGTTCGACGACCGGTAATAATAGGCTCGCGGGGCCGGCACTCCGCATGGCGCCACACAAGGCGCTACTGGCGCCGCAGCCACTGGCGCGGCACACGGCGCAATGCACGGTGCCACAGCGACGACTCGCGGACGGCGCCAGCGGCGCAGAGGAATGGGCTGCGGCACCGGAACGAGAACGGCGGCCTCACAGCCATAGCCCATACGGCAATCGGCATCCGCATCGTGAACGGACATCAGGCTGAAGCCTGCCGCCAAGGCCGCGGCGGCGGCAACAACACTCATCAGGGCCTTCATCTTGGAACTCCACTCGGAACTAGGGGGCAGCCGTCCCGCGCTTACGCAAGGCCGGGCCGCTGGCTACCTCAAGAGTAGTGAG
>Ga0316193_10000173_pt1 | contig 36919 bp, 36 predicted proteins | sample MerIslsedime2_MG_FD_207735 | JGI IMG/M metagenome (GOLD analysis project Ga0316193, IMG submission 207735) | Coastal sediment microbial communities from Maine, United States - Merrow Island sediment 2 | ecosystem: Environmental > Aquatic > Marine > Coastal > Sediment | place: USA: Maine... | reverse complement strand
GGAGATGAAGATTGCTCTGGGCGGGACTGGCGGATACAGAAGAACCGGACTCGACCCGGTCTGATTTCGCTCGACTGTCATGCGTTGCCCTCCGATCAATCGGGGCGCGCCCGGTGACCCGGGGAGGGGCCCTGTGGCACAGGGGAGATACAAGTTGAAGCCAGTACCCCCGGGTGGACAAGCGATGGGTCGAGAATCCGACTTCGTCCACCGGTTGCGGTCTCTGCACCGCACGCCGAAGTTCGGCGAATGGATGAATGGACGGTCGTACGGATCAAAGGCGCTCGCGGAGTGCCTTCCCTTGATGCGGTACAGTTTCTCGGATGTGTGGCAGCCATTCGAGAATCCTTCGCGGATGCCAGGTGGCATTTCCAGTGGATCCTGCAGAACCGGCGTAGCGAATACGACGGCCTCAGGGTGGAATTGCCATACGGAACGAAGGCTTGCAGGGAGATCGTCGCGCAGTTCGAGGCGCGCGTTCCGCCCCCGGACACTGTGGTCAGTGAGCCGCTGCGTCCGGAGATCGACCTGGACCCGGTCCAGACCGAGGCCGAGCTCGACTTCTGCCTCGATCTGCTGTGGCGGTATTCCGAGCTTCTCCTGGATCTCAGGACGCGAAATCCCGGTGCCCATCCGCGTCAGATCCAGGGGCTCACTCCCGGGGCACTGCTCACGTTCGTCACCGGCGACCGTCGGCACTTCGAGCGTGCCCTCGAATCCAGCGGTGTCGGCCAGCTCCCCGCAGTTCCGTTCAGCAAGCTCATGGCACTGGTGAATAAGTCCTCGTTGAGCTACCGGATTCCGCCAGTCTCCAGGGACGAAGCCGTGGGCGCAGCTCGAATTCACCACCTCGCCGGCTGCACTCTCGCCGCTGAATTCTACCCGTTCACCCGGGCCCCATGACGCTTCGCCGTTCCTTGATTCTGTTCGCCTTCAGCCTCGCCGTTCTTACGGCGAGCGTGTTCGGGTATCGGACTGGACACGCACTGACAGATTCGTCAGTTGGGGCGCTTGAAGGCGGTACATCCTCCACGTCTGCCAGCCGGCCGCCGATCGAGGTGGGTCCGTCGGACTGGCTCGAGATCCCTGTCCCCGACGTCGAATTCGCCACCCTGGATGGGGGCACGGCTCGCCTGAGCGACTACCGCGGCCAGGTGGTGATTCTGAATTTCTGGGGCACCTGGTGTCCGCCCTGCCGGGTGGAGATCCCCCACCTCATCCGGGCACAGGAGAGCCTGGCCGAGCTGGGTGGTACGATCATCGCGCCGGCCGTGGGTTCCGGAAGTCCGGAGAACATCCTTAGCTTTGCGACCGACTACGGGATCAACTACCCGATCTGGATCGTGTCGGACGCGGTCGCGGTCACGAAATTCGCGGCGCCTGGCTACCCGTTCACGATGCTGATAGGCCCGGACGGCGTGATTCGCCGGACCTACGTCGGACCGCAGACCGAACAGAATCTGTTGCAGGATGTCGGCCGGCTGCTGGCCGCAGGTACAGGAGGGCAGGCCGGAGGCTGATACCCCGGCAGTCGTCAGATCTCCGCCAGGGGAGTCTCGACCGACGCGCTCGGATCCAGCAGTTGACCCCGGTACAACCGTGCGTACAGGCCGTCAGCAGCTGCAAGCTCCCCGTGCTTGCCCTGTTCCAGTATCTCCCCGCCATCGATTACGAGCACGCGGTCGGCCCGCTGAACCGTGCGCAGGCGATGCGCGATGATCAGAGTCGTCCGTCCCTCCATGGCAGTCTCGAGCGCCTGTTCCACCAGCTGCTCGCTCTCGGTGTCGAGGCTGCTCGTGGCCTCGTCCAGGATGAGGATCTCCGGCTCCTTGAGGAAGATCCTGGCAATGGCGATTCTCTGCCGCTGTCCCCCCGAAAGACGGGTTCCCCGCTCGCCGACCTGGCTCTCGTAACCCTCCGCAAGGCGCTCGATGAACTCGTGGGCGTGTGCCAGACGAGCGGCTCGTTCGATCTCTTCGGGCCCGGCCTCCGGCCTGCCGTACGCGATGTTCGCCGCGATGGTATCCGCGAACAGCATCGGCTCCTGGGGCACGATCCCGACGGCTGTTCGAAGCTCGATCAACGGAATCCGCCTCAGGTCCGTTCCCCTCAGTGTAATCCGGCCCTGCGTCGGGTCCCAGAACCGCGGCACGAGCGACGCGAGGGTCGTCTTGCCGGCCCCGCTGGGTCCGACCAGGGCTACTGCCTCGCCCGGTCGAACCTCGACGCTGAGACCCTTGAGGATCCACGGCTCTTCCTGCCCGTAACGGAACCACACGTCGTCGAATGCCAGACCGCCCGGGTCGCTGGCCGGTGGGAGCGCGGCCGAATGCCGTGGCTCCATGATCTCCGGCTCGGTGTCCATCAGGTCGAACACTCGCTGGGCGGCTCCCATCGCCTCCTGGTACCCCGACCACAGTGACGCGAGGGCGGTAATCGCTGCCGCTACCGTGACGGCGTACAGGAGAAACGACACCAGTTCACCTGCCGTGATCTCCTGCGCGAGCACCAGACGACCGCCCTCCCACAGAACCACGGCCACACCACCGAATGCGATGAACGTGACCAGTCCGAAGAAAATACCTCGAACGAGCGACTTGCCGACGGCCTCACGCAGGGCGAACTGAATTCGCGACCCGTAACGCTGCTCCTCCCAGCCTTCCCTCACGAAGCTCTGCACGATCGGGATCTGCGTCAGGGCCTCCTCGGCGGCTGCGTTCGCCCGGGCCAGCCGGTCCTGCACTTTCGTGCTCTTGTTGCGGAGGATCTGTCCGAACGCGTATGCGCTCAGCACGACGATCGGCGCCACGGCGACCGTAGTCAGCATCAAGCGGGAGTGGAGCACCGCGAGCAGCGCGAGTCCGCCGAACAGAAACAGCACCTGCCGAACGAACTCGGCCACCTGGTGGCTGAGCACCGTGCCGAGCGTGGAACAGTCCGATGAGAGCCGGCTCGTGAGCTCGCCGGAACTCCGATTCGTATAGAATCCCGGTGACAGTGTCAGAAGATGTGAGTAGAGGTCCGTCCTCAGCCCGGCCACGACCTTCTCGGCGGTCGCTCCCAGCAGGAAGACCTGCACGAAATTGAGCACCGCCTGGATGCCAAACAATCCAATCAGAAAGATCGCGACCCGGTTGAGAGTCTCTGGATCGCGCATCTCGAATGCCGCGTCCATCAGGTAGCGGACGATGAGCGGAAAGGCGAGCCCGATCGCAGCGCTGGCCACGAGTGTCACCCCGGCCACGATCAGAGAACTCCGATAGGGCTGGAGACGCGATAACAGTCGCCCAAGTGGGGAGGTGCGACGTGATCTCTTGCGGCTCGACTCGTTCATCTTCCCCGTTGGACCGGTGGAGGAGGGGCTCGTGGCGATCCCCGGCCACGCCGTCTATGTTCCGCCGCGTGACGACGGGAACCTAATCCCGGGGCGCCCACGGGGTCCATACGTCCGGGCGCCGCACTTCCGATCAACTCGGCAGGAGGGCGCCTTGAATCATCCCGACTCAGCCCGGAACCGGTGGGGTCGTCTCGCCCTCGTCGGCGCGGGTTCCAGCTTCGCGCTGATCATACTGGGTGGAGTCGTCCGCATCACGGGCAGTGGAATGGGCTGCGGAGACGACTGGCCCCTCTGCAACGGTGAGTTGATCCCTCCGCTCGACCTCCCGACGATGATCGAGTACGGCCACAGGCTCGCCGCCCTCGCCGTGTCGGTGGTTGTCGTCCTGCTCGCGCTCCGCGCCGCCAGGGCTTCGCACAGTGAGGGTCCGCAGATCGACGCGTCCGTCACGGGCACATGGGCACGTCTGCGCCGGTTGAGCCTGCTCGCCGTCGTTCTGCTGGTGGTGCAGATCCTGTTGGGGGCGATCACAGTGTGGCTCGAGCTTCCGCCCGCGTCCGTGATCCTGCACCTCGGTACGGCGATGGCCCTGTTGGCCACGCTCACCGTCGCAGCCAGCGAAGCACTCGGGCCGAGGCGGGCGCTGGTGAAGGACCGTGCCTCGGCGATCGGTCTGTGGTCCGTTCTGTTCGCGTTCGTCGTCGTTGTTGCCGGAGGGGTGGTGGCAAACATGGACGCCGGGCTCGCCTGCCTCGGCTTCCCGGCCTGCAACGGGTCGTGGATGCCGGCCGGAGGGAATCCACTCATTCACATCCACTGGGGCCACCGGTTGCTGGCCTACCTGCTGGTAATCTGGTGCCTGGTTCTGCCGTTCGTCATGGGTCGCGTCCGTCCATGGGATCCTGACATCAGGCGGGTGTCGCTCGTCGCAATGGTCGTGGCCGTCCTTCAACTCGTGATCGGCGCGACCATGGTCCTTACGATGCTGAACGGTGGATTCCGTGCGGCCCATGTCGGACTCGGCGCGCTCGTGTTCGTGGTCCTCGTCAGGCTGGCGTGGGTAGCTCGCCATCCGGCGACTCGATTCGCCCGTTAGCGAACTCCGGGCTTGAGATCCGCCCGGAGCCGGCCGAGAGGCGAATGGCGGTCAGATCGATTCGAGCAGCGCGACGTGGCCGAGGCCTCCCGCCGCGCACACGCTGACCACGGCACGCGATCCGGCCGGCCGCCCGGCAAGCTCGGCCGCGCACTGGGACAGAATTCGGGCTCCTGTCGCTCCGAACGGATGGCCGATGGCGATGCTCCCGCCGTTCGGGTTGATCCGGTCGCGGGGGAATACCCCGAGGTTTGTCTCCACCCCGCTGTTGTCGCGCACCCACCGCCGGTTCTCGAGCGCCTCGATCGTGCAAAGCACCTGCGCGGCGAATGCCTCGTGGATCTCCCACAGGTCGATGTCCCCGTAGCGGAGATCGTGTCGTTCGAGCAGGCGCGGGATCGCGATTGCCGGTGCGATCAGGAGTCCTTCCCGATGCGGGTCAATCGCCGCCTGCTCCCAGTCCAGCAGGCGTGCCCGCGGCAAGGACTCCGGCAGCCGGTTCAGTCCTTCAGGACCGGCAACCCAGCAGGCAGCTGCGCCGTCCGTCAGCGGCGACGAATTTCCGGCCGTCAGGGTCCCGTGATTCCGGTCGAAGACCGGCCGCAGGGCGGACAGGGCCTGTTCAGACGTGTCGGGGCGGGGCAGGGTGTCGGCGTCTGCGCCGAAAGTCCCGGGCGAGACAAGGAGCGGCCTGAAGAACCCGCGCCCGGCCGCCTCCACTGCTTTCAGGTGGCTCGTGACAGCGTATCGATCCTGCTCCGCTCTCGGGATCTCCCATTCCTTTGCCATCTCTTCGGCGTGCTCGCCCATCGACTTGCCGGTCGCGCGCTCTTTCACGGCCGGGATGGCGAGGCGTACGTCCTTCAGGTGCACGGATCGGACCTGACGCAGCACGGCTGCTGCGCCACGTGCCGATCCTGCCCGGCGAATTGCTCGACTCAGACCCTCGGACAGCCCGATCTGCGTGTTCGACATCGAGTCGACTCCGCCGCACAACGCGAGCTCCCCGTGACCAGTGCGGATCGACATGGCGGCCTGCGTGGCTGCGGCGAGGCTCGTGGCGCACTGCTGAACCACCGACTGCGCCGGGACGCGCGGATCCAGTCCCGCGTCGAGCCAGACTTCCCGAGCCCAGTTGCTGACGCGCAGGTTGGGGATCACCGCGCCCCACAGGACCATGTCCACCTCGCAAGATCGCTCCAAACCTGTCCCCTTCGGCCCTGCGACCGTCTGCTGCAGAACCGGAACGGAGAGCTTCAGCGAATCGAATCGGGCGAGTTCCCGGTCTATCCGGGAGAACGGGCTGCGGAGACCCGGAAGCAGGTACACCGGACGTGGGTCGGGCATGGGAACTCTCTCGTTGTCGCCGGTCGCGGTGAAACGTGAAGTCGCCGGCCGCCGGTGGTCGCCCGGCCGGACCGAGGTGCTGGCGCCAGGTTCGTTCTGCCTGCAAGATGGGATTCTGAGCTGAGGCTCGCCACTCGACGTACAATGGGCGGCCAGGCGGATCGTTTGCTGACGAAGTCCCGCGTGGCAGGGCCGGGAATTGATTGTAAACAACATGAAATAGATGATGATAAAATTAGATAATGCAGGTAGTTCGCCACGTGTACGTTTCGCTCCAAGCCCGACGGGATACCTGCACGTCGGGGGTGCGCGGACCGCCCTGTTCAACTACCTGTTTGCCCGCAACCAGGGTGGGAGCTTCCTGCTTCGCATCGAGGATACCGACCGTGAGCGGTCGAGCGATGAAATGACGGGGCAGATCCTGGATGCGATGGAGTGGCTCGGGCTCGAAGTCGACGAGCCGCCGGTCCACCAGGCGGACGGACTCGAACGGCACCGGGCGGATGTCCAGACTCTAATGGAAGCCGGCAGGGCATGGCGGTGCTTCGCTGACCAGGACGAACTGGCCGAGGTGAGAGCACGGCTGCGGGAGGAGGGGCGGCCGCTTCGCCGTCATGAAGTCCCGGGGCACAGCGACGAAGAGACTGCTGCCAGGCTCTCTGCTGGAGAGCCGTTTGCCCTGTTCTACGGGATCCCCGCTGGCGCGACCACGTTCGAAGACATCGTGCACGGGCCGACGACGGTCGAGCATGCACACATGGACGATTTCGTGGTCCTGCGCTCCGACGGCACACCCGTGTACAACCTGGCAGTCGTTTCCGACGACATTGACATGGGCATTACGCATGTGCTGCGTGGGGACGACCACCTGTCCAATACGCCCAAGCAGGTGCTGATCTACGAGGCCCTCGGCGCGACTCCACCGTTATTCGCGCACGTTCCGATGATCCTCGGACCGGACGGAAAGCGCCTCTCCAAGCGCCACGGAGCCGCATCCGTCGAGGCGTATCGGGAGGAGGGAATCCTGCCCGAAGCGCTGGTCAACTTCCTCGCGCTGCTCGGCTGGTCGCCGGGAGATGACCGGGAAGTAATGGACCTTCCAGAACTGATCGAGGCGTTCTCACTCGACAGGATTCTGAAGAAGAGTTCGGTGTTCGACCCTGAGAAGCTCGAGTGGTTGAACGGCAGACACCTGCAGTTGAAGACCGCCGAGCGCCTGGCGCCCGTGGTACTTGACCTGTTGCCGGACACGGAACGGGACCGGGCGTCTGTCGAGCGGGAGCGACTGCTCGAGGTCACCGATCTTGTGAAGACTCGAGCCCGGACCATCGAGTCGATGGCCGCCCAGGCGCGGCCGTTCTTTACCCCTCTCGAGAGCCTCCAGTATGACGAGAAGGCCGCAAACAAGCACTGGAGAAACCCGGGGGAGGCGAGCGAACGTCTTGCGGCCGCACGGAGTGAGATCGAGACCGTCCAACCGTACGATCACGACACGCTGGAGACGGCGCTGCGAGCAGCGGCGGAGCGGCTCGAAATCGGTGCCGGGAAGCTGTTCCAGCCGTTGAGGCTGGCGCTGATGGGCTCGGCCGAAAGCCCCGGGATCTTCGACGTCCTGACGTTGCTGGGTAGAGATCGATCCGTGGAGCGAATCGATCGGGCTCTGGAAGAGATCGCCGCTCGAGCTTCGGTGGCGCCGGATGATCCTTCGTGACGGAGTCGTTTTCCCCTCTGGACTGCGAGTACATGGAGCGAGCTCTAGCCGAAGCGCGTCTCGGGGCGGAGCGCGACGAGGTTCCGGTCGGCGCGGTGCTCGTGGCGCCTGACGGTTCCGTGTTCGCCGCCCACAATCGCACCCGCGAAGCGGCCGACCCTACGGCGCACGCCGAGGTGCGGGTCCTTCGACAGGCGGCCGAGCGACTGGGCGACTGGCGATTGCTGGATCACACTCTGTACGTCACACTCGAGCCGTGTGCGATGTGTGCGGGCGCGATCGTCCTGGCGCGGATCCCTCGCCTCGTATTCGCGGCGCGCGATCCGAAGGCCGGGATGTGCGGCTCGCTGGATAACCTGGTCCAGGACGAGCGACTGAATCACCGTGTGGCCGTGGAGTCAGGCCTGCTGCACGACGAGGCCGCGAAACTGCTGCGCGACTTCTTCACCGCTCGCCGGCAGTCGACCGCGGTACCCGAGGATACCGGATCGGAGCCAGCCGATGGATGAGCGGTCCATCGTACTGGTGGCGCCCGAGCTGCGCCCGCTGTCGGGAGAGGCGCCGGAATGGCCCGGTGGCGCCAGAACCGAGTTCGCTCCGCCCGCCCGGGGTCCCGGGGAGCCGCTCGACGCAAGGGTCGTGGCCCTGATTCCGCTCGTCTCCCAAGCGGTCGGCGAACCGGAGCTGAACCGGTATCCGGCGCTCCGCATCGTGGCGAACTATGGGGTGGGGACCGACAACCTCGACATCCCGGCCATCCGATCGCGCGGCATCGAGGTCACGAACACTCCGGACGTGCTGACCGACGCCACTGCGGACCTGGCGATCGCCCTCCTCCTGGCGACCGCGCGTCGGCTGCGAGAGGGGCTGGAGCTGGCTGCGAGCGGCGACTGGGGCGGCTGGAATCCCACCCAGCTGCTGGGAATGGGCCTGCAGGGAAAGGTGTTGGGCATTCTCGGGGCAGGGCGGATTGGAGTTGCTACTGCGCGACGCGCTTGTGCGTTCGGTATGGAGATCGTGTACTGGGATCGGTCAGCATCCGTCGAACTGGAAGCGGAGACGGGCGGCAGGCGCCAGGAGCGGCTGGAAACCCTGCTGGCCATGTCCGACGTGGTGAGCGTGCACGTACCGCTGACAACGGAGACGGAAGGGCTGATCGATGCAGCTCGACTTGCCGCGATGAAGCCCGGCTCGATTCTCGTGAATACGGCACGCGGCGCGGTGCTGGACCAGGCTGCGGTGGCCGCGGCCCTTCGGTCGGGCCACCTGGCGGGCGCCGGGCTCGACGTGTTCCTCGATGAGCCGGAGATCCCGGCCGAACTCAGGAATCAGCCGACCTGTTTCGTGCTGCCCCACCTCGGCAGTGCCACGCGGGAGGCCCGACAGGCGATGTGGGATCTGGCGGCGGCGAACACGAGAGCGGTCCTGGCCGGGTCGGAACCGCTCACCCCGGTCGCCGGGTGAACCCTGGATCTTCGGGCACTCAGTCCGACGTCTGTCCGCGCCAGCTCTCCTCAGCCCACTGCGGCGAGTCGAAATCCTTCTTCCCGTAGAACCGCAGCAGCGCGAACAGAATCGCCGCCCCCAACGCCAGTGAAACCCACACCGGGAAGCCGTACGCGGTCGGAATGTTCCCGATCACTATGCCCACGACGCCCACAACCAGGGCATACGGAAGCTGCGTCCGCACGTGATCCACATGATCACAGGCGGACGCCATCGAACTCATCACAGTAGTGTCTGAGATCGGAGAGCAATGGTCTCCGAAGATCGCTCCCGCCAGCACTGAGGCGATCGAGCCCAGCAGGATCACGTAGGCCGTTCCTGCCCCTGGATCCACCGTGCCGCCCAGCGCCACCGCCAGCGGGATCACCAGCGGGAGGAGGATACCCATCGTCCCCCACGATGTCCCGGTGGCGAATGCAATGGACGCGGCGGTCACGAACACGAGTGCCGGAAGCAGTTGAGGTGGCAGGTTGCCTTCCAGCAACCCACTAATGTAAGGGGCCGTTCCGAGCACCTCTGTCACCGATCCGAGCGACCACGCCAGGATCAGGATGATCCCGGCGAGGAACATGGCCCGCATGCCTCCCACGAGGCCGTCGATCGCCTGGTGCACGGTCAGGATGCGCTGCCCGACCGCCAGCGCGATCGCGACGATGCAGCCGGTGAGGGATCCCCACAGCAGGGCATCGAATGCGCTGGCAGCGCCGAATATATCCCAGGGAGTCGGCGACTGACCCGGGTTCGCCGCCGCAAAATTCGACCGACCCTGGAAGTACAGGCCGAAGAGAACGACCAGGACGACGGAGAGGACCGGCAGTGCCGCGTTGTACCATCGCAGAGGCGCCCCCTCGACGGGCTCCATCATTTCTGATCCGGCCTCGGACATGAGCATGGCGCCTTCCCGGTACAGGCCTTCGCCCCGGGATGCGCGTTGTTCAGCCTGCAGCATCGGGCCGAAGTCGCGCTGCAGGAAGACGATCAGCCCCACCATCAACAGCGCCAGCAGCGGATAGAACAGGTACGGGATCGAGTGGATGAAGATCGTGAACGCGTTGGCTGACTGGAGCGCAGCCGCCACCTCGGGGGTGGTCCCAGCCTGCGCTGCCGCGGCCGCGAGGCCGTCACTGATCAGCGAGATCTCGAATCCCACCCAGGTGGAAACGAATACAATGGCCGCGACGGGCGCGGCCGTGGAGTCCACGATATACGCCAGCTTCTCGCGCGACACATTCATGCGGTCCGTGATCGGCCGCATCGTATTGCCTACGATCAGCGTATTCGCATAGTCGTCGAAGAAGATCGCGAGGCCACTCAAGTAGGTCGCGAGCTGGGCACGCCGCGGCGTCGTGGCCAGCGGTTTGACCGCCTCGACGATGCCCCTGGTACCGCCGCTCTTGCTGATGACGCCTACCATCCCGCCCAGCAGGAACGAGAACACCAGGATAGAGGCGTGGGCAGTGTCGACGAGAGCCGGAGTGATGAACATGTCGATCGCCCGCATCGTCCCGGTGACCGGATTCAGACCGGCAAACAGAAAAGCTCCGAGCCAGACTCCGATGAACAGCGAGGTCACGACTTCCTTGAACACGAGTGCGAGGACGATCGCCAGCAGCGGCGGGAGCAGGCTCGCCCAGCCGGGAAACAACTTCGGGGATACGGTGGCTACGGCCGGCGAAGTCGCCGATCTGTCTCCCGTCGAGACCGAGAGCGGCAGATCCTCTCTTCCCTGGACGCTCAGGTCTTCGAGCACAAGTGACTCGCCGGGCAGCAGCAATCCGCTTGCGAGTCGTCTGCCGGTGGCCCCGTGGACCGTGACGGGGACCGGGGTCGCGAGTCCTGTCGGTCGGATGGTCAGCGAGAACGGGAGGCCGGTCAGGACGACCCGTGGAGCGTCTACCTCGATCGCCTGGCCCCCGACCGCCTGCTGTGTGGGCCTGACCTCAGGCGTTCGCGCGACGACCAGCGCCGCCGCAACGGCGATGAACAGGGCCGTGAGGGCTCCGACTCCGATGCGCTGCATGGTCCTCCCGTCGAATCAGAAAACGGGCTCATCACGGCCCGGTCCGGCCATGGAAAGGCGGCGGCAAGCTAGGAACGGTGCCCGACCGAGACAAGCGAGTGCCCCCCGGGAACCCGTCGGTGAAGGAGTTTCGGGTCCGGGAAATCAGGCCCGTTGATCCCCCGCAAGGTGGTCGGTATACTGCGGCGGGCCGGATCCCGAATACACCGCATTTTCGGTCCCGAGGCCCGTCCGCGCAGGCACATCGAATGCCGTTCGAACTCGATCCCGGCCACGTTCGGACCAGGGAGGACATAAGGAATGACTTCGGAGAAAGCGCAGCAGCTTCTCGACGCGGCAGGTGTGGACGAAACTCTGCACCGTTTGGCGTCGGATATCATGGCGGGCGGTGGCGGAGAGGGGCTTCTGCTCGTCGGCATCCGCCGGCGCGGCGTTCAACTCGCGGCACGTCTGGCGTCGATACTCAGGGACACCGGCGGATTCGACGTCCCGACTGGAAGCCTGGACATCACGCTGTATCGAGATGATCTGCACCAGATCGGACCCATGCCGATCATCGGGATGACGGAAATCCCCGGTGACATCGACGGCGACCGGGTGGTGATCGTGGACGACGTGCTGTTCACCGGGCGCACGATCCGGGCGGCTCTCCAGGAGCTGGCCGATTTCGGCCGGCCACGCAAGATCGAGCTCTGCGTGCTGGTCGACCGTGGCGGGAGGGAACTCCCGATTCAGGCTGACTACGTGGGCCTGACCGTGGATGCCTCGGCCCGGGACCTCGTCGAGGTCCGGGTTCCCGAGCTCGACGATATGTCATCCGTTACGCTCGTCTCCGCAGCGAGGGAGTCATGAACGACAGACGGCCGGACTCCGGGCTGGGCAAGGATCTGATCGGTCTCGAGACGCTGTCGGGCGACACGATTCGCGCCATTCTCGACACGGCAGAGCCGTTCAAGGAGATCAGCGAGCGGGCGATCAAGAAAGTGCCCGTTCTGCGTGGCAAGACGATCGTCAACCTGTTCTTCGAACCTTCGACGCGAACCCGGATATCGTTCGAGTTCGCAGAGAAACGCCTCGGCGCCGACACGGTGAATGTGGCGGCGAGCGGTTCCTCGGTCGTGAAAGGTGAGACGCTCGTAGACACTGCGCGCAACCTCGAGGCAATGCGAATCGACATGGTCGTGATCCGGCACGGATCGTCGGGCGCCGCGCAGTTCCTGGCGGACAGGATTCCCTCGAACGTGATCAATGCCGGCGACGGTCAACACGAACATCCGACGCAGGGCCTGCTCGACCTCCTGACGATCCGGGATTCATTCGGACGCATCGAAGGCCTGAAGGTCTGCATCGTCGGAGATGTCGTTCATTCGCGCGTCGCTCGCTCGAATATCTTCGGTCTGCAGAAGCTGGGGGCCGAGGTAGCGGTATGCGGGCCGAAAAGCCTGATCCCGGCTGCGATCGAAGACCTGGGGGTCCAGGTTTTCACGCATGTGGAAGACGCCATCCAATGGGCCGACGCGCTCAACGTGCTGCGTCTTCAGCTCGAACGCATGAACGCAGGCTTCATTCCATCGCTGCGCGAGTACAACCGTGTCTACGGGGTGAGCCAAGCGCGGCTCGACAGGGCGCCTGTGGACACCGTGATCCTCCACCCCGGCCCGATGAACCGCGGCGTCGAGATCGATTCTGACGTCGCCGATGGGCCGCAGTCGGTGATCCTGCCACAGGTGACGAACGGCGTCGCCGTTCGCATGGCCGTACTCTACTTGCTCGCAGGCGGAGCGCCTGAGCGGGCCGAAGAAGCCAAGAAGGGGGAAGCATGAGCCGGCCCCTGCACATTTTCGGCGGCCGCGTAGTCGATCCCTCGCAGGGACTCGACGGTCCGGCGGCGGTCCTGGTGATCGACGGTCGGATCGAGGCAGTCGGCCCTGGTGTCGAGGCTCCGGACGGGTCGGAATCGATCGACGCGACGGGCCTCACGGTGTCACCGGGACTTATCGACGTTCACGTCCATCTGCGGGAGCCCGGCGGAGAGCACAAGGAGACGATCGCGACGGGGTCGCGAGCTGCCGTCGCCGGTGGGTTCACCACGATCTGGGCGATGCCGAACACCGATCCGCCGATCGATGATCCAGCGGCCGTGGGATATGTCCGCGCAGCCGGGAGGGCGGTGCGGGCCTCCAGAGTCATGCCGATCGGGGCAGCGTCGATCGGCCAGAAGGGCCAGAAGATGACGGAGATCGGTGAGCTCGTCGCAGCCGGCGCGGTCGCCGTCTCCGACGACGGGCACCCGGTCCACGATTCGGGCCTGATGCGGCGTCTCCTGGAGTATTCCCAGACGTTCGACATTCCGGTACTGCAGCACGCAGAGGACCCGGGCCTGACCCCCGGTGGAGTGATGAACGAGGGTGCGGTGGCCACGGCGCTGGGCTTGCGTGGAATCCCGAATGCGGCCGAAGCCGGGATGGTCGCGCGGGATGTGCTGCTCAGCGAGCTCACGGGGGGACACCTGCACGTATGCCACGTGTCTGCCCGCCAGTCGGTCGATCAGTTACTGTGGGCGAAGGAACGAGGGATTCACGTCACGGCCGAGGTGACACCGCACCACTTGCTGCTCACCGAGGAACTCGTACGCGGGTACAACACCCAGGCCAAAGTGAACCCGCCGCTCCGGGTAGTGGAAGACGTGGACGCCGTGCGCCAGGCCTTGATCGAAGGAGTGATCGACATCATCGCCACGGACCACGCTCCGCACCATTACGACGAGAAGGAGCGGGAATTCGATGACGCTCCATTTGGAATCAACGGGCTCGAGACGGCGTTTGCGCTGTGCATGAAAGCGCTCGTCGAACCCGGGCACATGACGCTGTCCGGCTTGATCGATCGAATGTCGTGCTCCCCGGCGCGGATCATGGGTCTCGACACCGGCACGTTGCGACCGGGCGCACCGGCGGACATCGTGCTCTACGCGCCCGATGAGTCGTGGACGGTGGATCCGGCACGCTTCTATTCGCGAAGCCGGAATACGCCCCTCGCGGGTTGGGTGCTGCCCGGCAGGATTAGGAGAACGATCGTGAGCGGTGAAACTCGCTTCGAGGCTGAGGGGGACGCATGACCGCGGAGCAGGAAGGACTGAATCTCGTGATACCCGACGCCATTCGCACGCTTCTCGAGCGGCGGGCACAGTACATGGAATGGCTGGCGAAGCTCGACGATCTGGGCGGCAAGTACCGGCCGGAGGTGGCCAAGCGCGTCCGGGCTGACTATCGCGATCGACTCACGGGGGTCGAAGACGAGCTTCATGGCCACAAGGAGGAGCTCGAGTCCTCGCTGTTTACGCGTAAGCAGCAGCTTTCGGAACTCGAGCAGCGCCACGATGTGTGCGCGGCTGAACTCGAAGAAGCTGAGCTTCGTCACCAGGTCGGCGAGTTCGACGAAGGCGAGTGGGACAACCGGAAAGAATCCCACGAACGTGAGCTTGCGGATGTGGCGAGGGCACTCGACGGAGAGCGTGAGGCCGTGGCCGAACTCGGGGCAGTGTTGCTCCAGGTGACATCGCCGTCCGTAGCCGCAGCCACACGTCACGTGGAGCCCGGAGCATGGACGGATCCCGGTCCGGGCAGTCCCCCTCCGGTTGCGGAGCCGTCGTCGATCGTCGATGAAGGGCAAGCCGACGACGCCCTGGACGCAGCCGAGGAAGTCCTGGGTGACCTGACAGCCGCGATCGACGAGACACCCGAGCCAGAGCAGGTAGTGGAAGTCGTCGAACAGGTCGTCGAGGAGGCGACGCTGACGGAGGTGCCGACCACCGAGACGCTCGGCAACGGTGAAGAATTTCTGGACGAGCTCGAATTCCTGGAGTCTCTCAGCCTCGACGATCCGGAGAGCTTCGACGCCGTGTCGAAGATGTTGGAAGAAGAAGGCGAGCAGTCTGCCGAGGGCGACGGGAACGACAGGGGAGGCGCCGGCTGAAGCGACAGACCCGCGCCCGCCCCGGACGCCGTTCGGGCGCTGTGGGACAAGTCACGGGTTGTGGCGTGAACCGGCCGCGGGGAGCGGCCGGAAGGTCAGTCGCCGAGGCGACTGACGTAGCGTGCCAGGCGGGACTTGCTGCGAGCCGCGGCGTTCGACGGGATCACGCCCTTGCTGGCAGCCCGGTCGAGAAGCGACACGACGACGCGATACTGCTCGGCCGCTTGAGTTGCGTCTTCCGTGGCGAGCAGCGCTTTGGTCTTTGTCCTGAGCTCCGAGCGAACCGCGCGGTTCCGGTCGCGGCGAACCTGCGACTGACGCAGGCGCTTCTTGGCACTCTTGATGTTCGGCACGTTCTCTATCCTTCGTTGTTCTGGGTCGGCGCAAGAATCAAGAAGTTTAGCCCGACTTCCAACCGGAATCAAGCTCGGAGCGGTTGGTGAATTCGACGTCGACAGTTCGGGCCCCAGATTCACCCGTCGGAATCGGTGGCGAGTCGTTCGTCGTCGAGCTCGAGCGCTTCCAGGGGCCGCTGGACCTGCTTCTGCACCTGATCCGGTCGCAGGACATCGACGTGTTCGATATTCCGATCTCTCACATCACCGCCCAGTTCCGCGCGGCGATCGAGCACGGCCTGGACGAGATGCCGCTCGAACGCGCCGGCGAGTTCATCGAAATGTCGGCCACGCTGATCAGGATCAAGGCTCAGCTGCTGCTCCCGAGACCCGAGAAGCTCGAATGGGAGGAAGACCCGCGAGCCGAGCTCGTACGCCGGTTGCTCGAGTATGAGCACTTTCAAGACGTGGTGCACGTGCTGCAGACGGCCGAGGCACAGCGCGGCAGACACATGGGCAAGGGATTCGTCGAAACCCGGCCTCCGCCCGCCGCGTCCAGGTCGATTCTGCAACTGACGCTGGATGAGCTGTTGCACGCGGCGGCGCATATTCCCGAGCCGCTGCCGCCGATCCATGTACGGGCCCCCTCGTCCACAGTGACGGTTGGCGAAAAAGTGTCGTTGCTGCGACGGTTGATCGGGCGGGCGAAGCGAGTGGCGCTCGACCGGTTGTTCAAGCCCTGGGGCACTCGTGCACACGCCGTTGCCGCGCTTCTGGCGGCTCTGGAGATGGCGAGGCAGCAAGTGGTGCGCATCGAACAGACGAAGCCGTTCTCACCTATCTGGCTGCTGGCGGTCGGCCGGGGCGGCGAGGAGTCGGACGCAGAGGAGAATTCGTGAAGCCGGAGCAGATCGTCGAAGCGACTCTGTTCGCGAGTCAGACGCCGCTCACACCGGCGGAACTCGCGCGGGCCGATGAAGGATTGTCTGACGCCGATGTGGAACAGGCGATCCAGGTCCTGCGGGAGCGATACGAGGCGAACGAGGCCGCGTTCCAGGTCTATCAGCTGGGAGACGGGTACCAGATCCTGACGCGACCGGAGTTTGCGCCGTACCTGGAGCGCTTCGACTCGGTTCCGCGTCCGCCGCATCTGTCGCCCGCCGCCCTGGAATCACTGGCGATCATCGCTTATCGCCAGCCGATCGGTCGAATCGAGATCGAAGACGTTCGGGGAGTCAGCGCGAGTTCGGTCCTGCGGACCCTGCTGGACTGGGAGCTGATCACGGTCGTGGGTCGAGGAGATGGACTGGGTCGACCGCTGCTGTACGGCACGACAGATCGGTTTCTGGAACACTTTGGTCTGAAGGGAATTTCCGATCTTCCGTCCGCGGAGGAGTTGCCGGTCGAGCTAGGAGCGGCGAAGGAACAGCCGGAGGCCGAGGCTGCGCCCGAGTTGGATCAGGCACCGGAGGTGGACGCGGAGCCCCCGGTCGTCGCGCTGCCTGCGTCCGACACGCTGACCTGACCGGTTGGAGTCGCGGATGCGCCTTCACAAGTTCCTGTCCCGGGCCGGCGTAGCGTCGCGGCGGGCATCGGAGCGACTGATCGCCGAGGGCAGAGTAAGCGTCGATGGGGTGGTCGTCAGTGAGCAGGGGACAAAGGTCGATCCGGCCGCGAGCCTGGTCGAGGTTGACGGCGAGCGGGTCACGATCGGGAGCCCCGAGTGGATCCTGCTGCACAAGCCGCCGATGGTCGTCAGCACGCGAAGTGATCCGCAGGGACGCCAGACGGTGTACGACTTGCTGCCGCCCCAGCACCAGGGCCTGTTTCACGTCGGCAGGCTCGACGTGATGAGTGAAGGCGTGCTGCTGTTCACCAACCAGGGGGACGTCGCACGGGACCTGCTTCACCCCAGTCACGGTACGGAGCGGCGCTATGAAGTCCTGGTCGAGCCGCCGATTCCACCGGACTTGCGTGGCCGGCTGGAGTCCGGCGTCGAACTCGAAGATGGGCCGGCCCGAGCGGAGAACGTGACGACCCGGCGAACCCCTGACGGAACGCGTCTGGTGCTGGAATTGACGCTTCGCGAGGGCCGCAACCGGGAAATCCGGCGAATGCTCAGGGCTGTCGATGTGCACATTCGACGGCTCCGTCGGGTCAGTTTCGGACCGATAGAGCTCGGCAAACTGCCGGCTGGAGCCTGGCGGTCTCTGAGTGTAGAAGAAGTCGAAGCTTTAAAAACCACGGGCCAATAGGACCGGATCATGGACATACAGGGCAAGAATATTCTGATTCTCGGCGGCTCCGGACTCGTGGGCATCGCTATCGCCCGCAAGTTGTTGCCTCTTGCTCCCGCGAAGATCGTGATCGCGGCGCTCCGCCGTGACGAGGCGGACGAAGGGGTCCGGACGCTCCAGGCGGAAGGGTTCGGAGAATTCGCGGAGCTCGTTCCCGAATGGGGCGACATCTTTCTCCGGGCGTCTCGACGCGATGAGTCCCGCAGGGAGCTGCTCGCCACGGACGAGGGCCGCGAGGAGATCCTCGACGACCTGTTCGGACACCTGGGTGAGACCGAATTTCGGCGCTCTCTGTTGTACGACATCCTCGCGAGACACGAGCCGCAAATCGTCATCGACTGCGTCAACACGGCGACGGCGATCGCCTACCAGGACCTGTTTCGATCCGCATCCATGACTCGTGAGCTGATCCGGAGCGGCGGACACCCCACGGTGGCGGACATCGAGGCGCATCTCACGACACTGTACCTGCCGCAGCTCATTCGTCACGTGCAGGTTCTGCTGCACGGAATGCGCAAGGCGGGCTCGGATGTCTACCTGAAGGTCGGTACGTCCGGAACTGGCGGAATGGGGCTCAACGTCCCGTTCACGCACTCCGAGGAACGGCCGTCCGCCATGCTGCTCTCGAAGGCGAGCGTTGCAGGGGCGCACTCCTCCCTGCTGTTTCTCATGGGGCGTACGCCCGACACGCCCGTCGTGAAGGAAGTGAAACCGACGGCCGCCGTGGCGTGGAAGCGGATTCGCTACGGGCCCGTGCTACGGGGCGGGCAGCCGATCCCGAGATTCGATTGCACTGAGCCGCTGTCCCTCGGGGTGGCATTCCAGGACGATGCTCCGGTCCAGTGCAACATGACGGCGGAGGCACTGGAATCCGTATTCCTGGACGCGGGCGAGAACGGCCTGTTCAGTCTCGGAGAGTATGAGACGATTTCGGCGCTCGGGCTGATGGAGGTAATCACGCCCGAGGAGATCGCCGACGCGGTAATTGCTGAAATCCGAGGCCGTCCGACCGGACGGGATATCGTCGGTGCGCTCGACGCTGCGACCATGGGACCCACCTATCGCGGCGGCGCGATGCGCGAGGTGGCGCTCCGCTATATGGAGGAACTCGAGGAGCAGCACGGCGTTCGTTCGATCGCATTCGAAATGCTCGGGCCGCCGCGTCTCAGCAAGCTGCTGTTCGAGGCGGAAATTCTGTACCGCCTGTACGGGTCCGTCCGGGAAGCGGCCGCGCTGGATCCCGAAGTGACTTCTGATCGGGCGTCCGACATGATCTCGTCCGACTCGATCTTTCGCTCGGACATCCTGTCGGTCGGGATCCCGATCCTGTTACCTGATGGAGACCGGGTGCTTCGCGGGCCGCGCCTCGCGTTCCTGCCTGATACGGACGGCGAGCCACCTGATCCGGCGTGGGCGAACCGGGGCTGGGTCGATCTGCGTCCAGTGTCCTGGGAGCGCTGGCGCGACAGGTGCTCCAGCTACGTCGAGCGGGTGCTCGAGGCCCCCAGCGCCGAGCACGGCTCCGGAGCGGATCTGGATGTCAGGGCGCGCAGCGGAGATGTACGCCCGGGAGCGCTCGCGGCGTTCGTATTCCGTTACGAAGACGAAGGCGAGAGGATGAAACGCTGATGACTGACGCGGGAGACGAACAGGTCGAAACGGTGACCGAGGCCGAGCTGGAGCGGCAGGCCGAGGAGCTGCGCCAGGCGAGCACCGTATTCGGGAAGATCCGTGAATCCGTGGGTTCACGGGTCGTCGGACAAAGCGCGATGATGGAGCGCCTGCTGGTCGGCCTGCTGACCGGCGGACATGTCCTGCTCGAAGGAGTTCCGGGGCTCGCCAAGACGCTGGCGGTGCGGACGCTTGCGGATGCTGTCCACACGACGTTCCGCCGGATTCAGTTCACACCGGACCTGCTGCCGGCAGACCTGATCGGGACCCTGATCTGGGATGAGTCGCAACGCGAATTCGTTCCCAAGAAGGGGCCGATCTTCGCCAACCTCGTTCTGGCTGACGAGGTAAACCGCGCCCCGGCGAAGGTGCAGTCGGCACTGCTCGAGGCGATGCAGGAGCGCCAGGTGACGATCGGGGACGCGAGCTATCCGGTACCCGTGCCGTTCCTCGTGCTCGCGACCCAGAACCCGATCGAGCACGAGGGGACCTATCCGCTGCCGGAAGCCCAGATCGATCGGTTCATGCTCAAGATCAGGGTGGACTACCCCGAGCGGGAGGAAGAGCGGCAGATCCTGCGGCTCATGTCGTCCGACGAGCTGGCCCCGGTAGAAGCCGTCGCCACTCCGGAGGAGATCCTCAGGGCCCGCGCCATGCTCCCGGATATCCGACTCGACCAACGGGTCGAGAACTACATCCTGGATCTCGTGCGGGCGACCCGCGATGCGGGCAGGATCGATCCCGAGCTGGGTCGTTGGGTCGAATATGGGGCGTCCCCCCGCGCGTCGATCTTCCTGGCGCGAACAGCGCGGGCTCATGCGTTTCTCGAGGGTCGACCGTTTACTGTTCCGGAGGATGTTCGCGCATTCGCGCTCGACGTGCTCCGGCACCGGATCATGCTCACGTTCGAGGCCGAGGCAGAACTCATTACCTCGGAAGATATCCTCGATCGGGTCCTGGCGGCCGTTCCCATTCCCTGATGCCGTTCCGCCTGTTCCGCCGCCGTCCTCCAGATCCTGTACGGACGCTTCCGCCGCCGGATCCGAACGATGTCCGCCGGCTGGAGATTCGCGCCCGCAAGCTGATGGAGAACCGCGCGCTCGGGGCATACGATTCCGTCTTCCGCGGACATGGCGTCGAATTCGCCGAAGTCCGGGCCTACCAGCCGGGCGACCCGTTCCAGGCAATCGACTGGAAGGTGACGGCCCGCATGGGTCGGCCGTACGTGAAGAAATTCGTGGAAGAACGGGAGCTGAGCGTGCTGATCGTGGTCGACGTTTCCGGGTCACTGGGAACCGGGACTCGCGGTCGGACGAAGTACGAGCTCGCGCTGGAAGTTGCCGCGCTTCTGGGCCTTGCCGCCACGCGAAACAACGACCGAGTGGGCCTGTTGCTGTTCAGCGATGGAGTTGAGCGCTGGATCCGACCCCGTCGAGGTCGCGGGAGGCTTCGTCAGCTGCTGCATGTGCTGGTGACCCACGAAGCGCGCGGCCTGGGGACGAACATCGGATTGGCGCTCCGTACCCTGGTGAGGGCGCTCGATACACGGTCGCTGGTGTTCGTACTATCGGATTTTCGGGCCCAGGACTTCGAGCGGGAACTCGCGGTGGCCGGCAGGAAGCACGACGTGGTGGGGGTCCAGCTCCAGGACCCGTCCGATGAGTCTCTGCCCGGTGCCGGGATAGTGGAAGTCGTGGACCCCGAAACCGGCAAGTCCGGAACGCTGGACCTGGGGGACCACCGGGTGCGCGAGCGACTCGAGGAACGGGCAGCCGAGCGGGAAGCATGGCTCACGGGCGTGTTTCTGAGGGCGGGTTGTGACCGGATCGTGCTCAGGACGGACAGCCCGTATGCCGCGGAACTGGCCAACTTCTTTGCCCGCCGGGCCCGGGCGCGCCTCCATTGATGAAGCTTCCGCGCAGGGCCATCGGTTCGCGTCTGCTGGCGCTGCAGTCGTTCCTGCTGTGCGCCGCCCTGGCGCCGGTCCAGGTGATGGCCCAGGTCGGATCAGGTGCTGATTCGGAGCGTGGCGTCGCGGTGATTTTTCCCGACACGGTTCGGGTCGGCGAGGCGTTCGATCTGGGGATTACCGCAGTCTCGTCCGATCGACTTCAGTTTCCGGCCGTCCTGGCACTCCCGGACGAGCTCGAACAGATCGGACCGCCGCGGTCCGCTGGTGATTCGGCCGGAGTATGGAAAGCGGTCTATCCACTGGTGGCATGGAAGTCCGGCCGCATCGAGTTGCCCGACGTCCGCGTCCCGGTGGTAAGCGCCACGACCGAACGCTCGCTGGTGGTCCGGCCGCCTGCCGTCGAAGTGAGTTCCGTGCTGCCGCCTGCCGAGGCAGAGCCGCGGCTCCAGCCACCCCGCATGCCGAGCGAGCCCTGGTCGATCCCGTGGCTGTGGCTGCTCGCCCTCGTGCTGGCGGCCGCGCTGGTACGCGAGATGGTTCGACGCCGCAGGGCGCCGCCCCTTCCGCACGCCGTGCACGAAGCTCCGCCAGTGGATCCGCTCGACGAGGCCCGTGCCTCCCTGCTCGCTCTCCGTGGCCAGGCACTCGCGGGTGAGGCGCGGACGGATCGGTTTTACGACGGAATCGAGACTGCCGTGCGACTGTACCTGGTTCGAACCCGGAACTGGCCGGCGCAGGCCCCGGTCCGCAGCGCCATCCGCGGCGGAATCCCGGGTCGGGTGGACAGCCTCGGGCCCGTGGTTCAACGTGCGCTCCCGGCCCGGTTCGGAGCCCTCGAGGTGTCGGACGGAACGCTCGTGTCCGATATCGACTCGGTCCTGACGTGGCTGGAAACGGAAGAGGCGGCATGAGCGATTTCGGACTTGCCGCCTGGCCGTTCCTCGGTCTCGTTCTGCTGATCCCGCTCGGTATGTGGATCGCTGGACGGCAACGCCGACGCTTACCGCTTGCCGGGGCTGGGACGGACCTTCCGCTGTCGCGCGGTGGTGTGTGGGCCCTGTGGCCGACCCTGTTCCGCCTCGGCGCCCTGGTGCTGATCGCGAGCGCGCTGGCCGGCCCGGTGCGTACCGTCCGGAAGGTCGAGCAACGATCGGAGGGTACGACGATCCTCGTCGCGTTCGATGTCTCGAGTTCGATGCTGGCCGAGGACTTCAGGCCGGAGAACCGCCTGGCGGTCGCACGAGACGAGGTGCGGCGGTTCGTCGAAGGCCGTGAGGACGACCGTATCGGTCTCGTCGCCTTCGCCGGTGAGGCGTTGACCGTCATTCCTGGTACGCTGGACCACGAGCTGCTGCTCCAGGCTGTCGAGGGCCTCGGTGTCGGGCAGCTCGAAGATGGGACCGCGATCGGTACGGCGCTGGCGACAGCCGTGAACCGTCTTCGGAAGGTCGAAGAGGGATCTCGGGTGATCGTGCTGCTCACAGACGGAGACAACAACCGGGGATCGATAGACCCGCTGGACGCAGCCGCGGCCGCCGAGGCTCTGGGAGTGCGCGTGTATACGATCGGGGTGGGACGCGATGGCGTGGCGCCGGTCCCGATCGGACGGACACGGTTCGGCTACCAGTACGCGAACATGCCCGTGCAGGTGAATGACGAGCTGCTGGACGCGGTGGCGACGCGCACCGGCGGTCTGTATTTCCGGGCGACGGACCCCGAGGCCCTGGCCCGGATTTATGATCGAATCGACGCGCTGGAAACAGCGCCGATCGTGGAGGAACGCACGATTGAGCGTGCCTCGGTGCGGCACGAGCTGGTGATCCTGGCCCTGCTGGCGCTGCTGTTCGAGCTCGCAGGGGCCGCGTTGCGGGGCCGAAGGTCCCTCGGACCATGAGCGGCGGGTTCACGGAGGCGGTTCTTCTGTCCGGCTGGACGCCGTGGGTCGTCGGATTCGGGGCGGCGACCGTGGCGATCGCATTCCGCGGCCTGGCGGCCTATCGGGCACGTTCGGACCAGTACCGCCTGGCAGATTCGGCGGTCCTTGAAACCGTCTCCCGTCCGCCTTCAACGGAAAGTGTCGCGATCCGCTTCCTCTTGCTGGCGCTCGGGGTGGGCAGCCTGGCTGCCGTCCTCGTCGGTACGAGCGCTGAGCAGAGCGCGTCGGAGGCCGGCGCCGGGATGCACGAGATCGTGCTGGTACTCGACGCCTCGAACTCGATGCTGGTCGAGGATGTGGCTCCGAGTCGGGTCAGCCTCCAGCGGGCGGTGGCCAGGCGCCTGGTGGGGGAGATCGACGCCCGCTTCGGTGTCGTCTACTTCGCGGGCGGCGGCTACGTCCTGTCGCCACTGACCGAGGATCGAGACGCCACGCTGATGTTTACCGAGACCGTGGATCCGTCGCTCGTCGGACGCGGTGGTACGTCCATGCCTGCGGGGCTGTCGCAGGGACTCGCTGTGCTGAGCGGTGGCCAGTCCGGTCTGCCGAAAGCCCTGGTGCTTCTGTCCGACGGCGAGGCGACCGCCGGCGATGCCGAGCTCGAGGCAGTGCTCGCCGAAGCCGCTTCGCGCGACATTCCGATCCACACCGTGGGTTTCGGCACGGCTGAAGGCGCCCGGATTCCGATGCCGAGGGATCGGGTGCTCGAGCAGGCTGAATCCGGCATGCCGAGCGCGTCTCGACCGGATCCGGGAGCCGGTGGCCGAACGTGGTTGCGAGATTCCGATGGCCAGCCGGTCGTGAGCCGGCTCGATGAACCATCCCTGCGCCAGATCGCAGCGGCCACGGGCGGTCTTTACGTGCCGGCGAACGACGCCGGGGTCGACGCGCTGCTTCAGCGACTTCCGAAGCTGGGGGCAGGCAGCAGTTCGAGAGCGACGACCCTCGCATTGCTCCTGGTCGCGTTCGGCGCTCTGTTCGCGGAAGCCTACCTGTTCAGGCGGGCATGATGACGGGCACAGGCCGTCCCCGGATTCGATTCGCCGGACTACTGGTCACGGTCCTGCTGCTGGCGGGTTACGCTACCTCGACGCCGCTGCGTTCACAGCAGGTCAATCCCGATCAGGAACAGACGGCGGGCCCGGTTCGGTTGTGGCAACCCGTTCCCGGGACCGCCGCGGCCGCGGGGATGCTCGAACCCGAAGCACTCTCGAGGTTGCGCGCCCGGGCGGAGGCCGATGGGGGCTCGACCGACTGGCTCGCGCTCGGAGCCGCGTTGCTGCAATCGGGTGACTGGGAAGGTGCGACTCCCCCGCTGCGCCAGGCGCTCGAGACGTCGGAGCCGGAGGGGCGTGCGGACGCGACGTACGACCTGGCCCTGGCACATGCCGTCTCGGGCCACCCGGAGTCGCCCGCACGGGCCGGCCGGGCCGGTGCGGAGGAAGAAGGAACCCCGCGGGACCGCCTGGTCCGGGCGCGCGATGGCTTCCGAGCCGTATTGCGAGAGAACCCTGGCGCAGAAGACGCCCGCTGGAATCTCGAGCTGGTCCAAAGATGGCTGGATAGCGACGACTCGGGCGGCGGTTCGGGCGACGGGGGTGGTGGGGGCGGCCAGGCCGCCGGCGGTCCACAGTCAGGTGGTGAAGCCGGCAACGCGCCGATGACTCCCGAGGAAGCCCGGAGACTTCTGGAAGCTGCTGCCGGGCAGGAGCGGGAGGTCCAATCCCGCCGGCTCGAGCGGAATCAGGGCCGCGATCCGCGGCTGGAGAAGAACTGGTAGCCGGTCCACCTTCTCATTCCGCACTGCCGGTCGGGTCCTCGATCAGCGGAACGAACATCGCACCCTCAATATCGGTCGTCACCCATTCTCCGGCCCGCCGTCGATATCGCCGGATCACCTGGGCCCGGTCACTCCCCACGGGAGCGATGAGCTGGCCATCGGCTGCCGTCTGCGCGAGCAGGGCAGGGGGAACCGCGCCAGCCGCAGCCGTGACGATTACCCGGTCGAACGGCGCCTCCTCCGGCCAACCGCGACTGCCATCCCCGAGCCGCAGGCGGACCCTTTCACCATATCCCTGGGCCTGGAGAGTCTCGGCGGCCCTGGTGTGAAGTGCCGGGACTCGCTCAATCGAGTAGACCTCGCACGCGCATGCCGCCAGGACGGCGGCCTGATAACCGGAACCGGTGCCAATCTCGAGCACGCGCATTCCCGGCCGGTCGATCTGCAGTGCAGCCGTCATGAGAGCTACGATGTAAGGCTGTGAAATCGTGGCGCCGTGCCCGATCGGAAGCGCGTGATCTGAGTACGCGGCACGCTGAATCGAGTCGGGCACGAACTCGTGGCGAGGAACCGTCGCCATCGCCTCGAGCACGAGCGGGTCCAGGATTCCGCGTCGCCGGATCTGGGTCTCCACCATGTCGCGGCGAAGTTCCGACGGGTCACGCCGGCCCGGGATCCTCATATCCACCTCCCGTGAGGATCGGCTCCCAGAAAGATGCGGCCTCCCACGCCGTTGCCGCAAAGGCCGGACGTTGTCTAGCTTGGCCTCCATGAACACACCAGCGGCGGAGCGAATCCGTCTGACGCAGTACTCCCGCGGCGCAGGCTGAGCCTGCAAGCTGGGTCCGGAGGACCTGCGTGCCGTGTTGAATGCTCTGCCCGCCGGGGTTGACGAGAACCTGCTCGTCGGGCTCGAGACCCCGGACGACGCAGCCGTGTACGCGCTCGATGCCGAGCGGGCACTGGTGGCGAGTGTCGACTTCTTCGCGCCACTCGTGGACGATCCGGATGACTTCGGTGCGATCGCGGCCGCAAACGCGCTCAGCGACCTGTACGCTATGGGCGCCCGGCCCGTGCTGGCCCTCAGCCTGCTGGGAACCCCGGCAGGAGTTCTTCCCGCCACGGCCGTGGCCGGCATTCTTCGGGGAGCATCGGACACCTGCGCGGAGGCCGGGGTGGTGATTGCCGGTGGCCATTCGATCGACGACCCCGAGCCGAAGTTCGGTCTCGTGGCTCTCGGCCTGGTGCACCCCGAACAGGTATTCCGGAAATCAGGTGCACTGCCCGGGGACTCGATCGTGCTGGGAAAGGCGCTCGGAACCGGAGTGGTCGCCACAGCAATCAAGCGGGACCTGGCCGATGCCCCTGCGATCCGGGCAGCGATTCGCTCCATGCGACAGCTCAACGCGACGGCGGCAGATCTGCTTGAGGGCCACGAGGTCCACGCGCTGACGGATGTCTCGGGGTACGGTCTCCTGGGTCACCTGCGAGAGATGTGTGAGGCTTCGAACGTGTCCGCGCGGGTGTTCGGCGGAGCGCCCAGGTACCTGCCGGACGCCGAGCATCTTGCTGAATCCGGCTGCGTACCCGGTGGCTCTCGTCGCAACCGTGACTCGATCGAACCTGTCACCTCTTGGGCCGAAGGCGTGCCGGAGACCGTACGCACACTGCTTTGCGACGCGCAGACTTCGGGCGGGCTTCTTGCCGCCGTCGCATCGGAAGACGCCTCGGAACTGGTGTCTGAATGGGAAGCGGCAGGCTACGCCGCCGCGGTCGTGGGGCTGTTCGAGTTCCCCGGGCCCGACCTGATCCGGGTCGAGGCGTGATACCGGAAGCGCCGCCGTTGGCCGGCCGGCTGGCGACCTACTCCTTCATCGGCGGCCAGGAACTGAGGGGATCGGCTTCGCCCCGCCAGCCGCGCAGTCGCTTGCGGACCCCGGTCAGCTTCGGTCGCGGAGTCCTGTGTCCCCGGGCCCACGTGCTCGGTACGAGCAGTACGAGCAGCGTGTAGAACTCGAGCCGACCCAGGAGCATCAAGCCAGACAAAACGATGAGCGCCGAGTTGCTCATCAGTCCGTAGTTGCCCGCCGGTCCTACCTCACCCAGTCCGGGGCCAATGCTCGACAGCGCTGCCAGCGACGCGCTGAGTGCGGTCACGAGGTCGCTTCCAAGGGCCGCCAGGATCGCGGTGCCGATCGCGTGTGTGCCCATGTACATCGCCAGGAAGGCCAGGACCTTGAGCACGAGGTCCTGGCGGATCGGGTGGCCGCCGACGCGGGTGACGATCACCGCCCTGGGATGGAGCACCTTTCGGATCTCGCCCAGCACGTGCTGGGCGACCACTGCGGCCCGGATCATCTTGAACCCCCCCCCTGTCGAACCTCCCATCCCTCCGACGAACATCAGCCCCAGCAGGAGCGCCTGGAGGAGAACCGGCCAGACAGCGAAGTCGGCGGTACCGAATCCGGTGGTGCTGTGAATGGAGACGACGCTGAACACCGAGTCGCGCGCCAGATCGGTCGACCAGGTACCTCCGGACAGGCCGAGCACTACGAAACACACGAGGGAAAACAGGATTGCGGACGTGAAATACCAGCGAAATTCTGCGTTCCGCAGCAGTGCCAGCGGTTGTCCGGAAAGCGCCCGGTAGTGGAGCGTGAAGTTCACGCCAGCAAGGAACATGAACAGGATCGTGACCCACTGAATGGGTGCCGAATAGTATCCCATCGAGGCCGTGCGGGTTGAGAACCCGCCGGTCGCGAGTGCGCTCATCGAATGGTTCAGGGCGTCGAACAACGACATGCCGAGGACCAGGTACGCGGCCATCAGGGCGCCCGTGAGGCCGACGTAGACTCCCCACAGCAGCCTGGCGGTCGTGGCGATTCGGGGCCGGATCTTGTCGGTGGTGATCCCGGGGGCTTCGGCGAAGAAGAGCTGGGCGCCGCCAACGCCGAGCAGGGGAAGAATGGCCACTCCGAGCACGATGATCCCCATACCGCCGATCCAGTGGCACAGGCTACGCCACAGGAGAATGCTGGATGGAAGATCCTCGATGACCGGGAATATCGTGGCTCCCGTCGTCGTGAACCCCGACACGGATTCGAACAGGGCTCCGGCGACCGAAGGTGCGACCCGAGTGGTCAGGAACGGAATCGCACCGGCAGCAACGATCGCGAGCCACGCGAGGCCGACGACCGTGAGAGCTTCGCGCGCGTTGAGTTCCGAGTGTTTCGGCGTTACGACCCACAGAAAGAGGCCGAGCAGTCCCGGGATCGCGATCGCCAGCAGCCACGCTTGGGTCAGGCCTTCGCGAGTGCCCAGCGCCGCGGCCGGAAACATGGCCAGGGCCACGGCGATCAGCAGGCCGCCGAGCAGGTGGAAGATGTGACGGTAGTTCAAGACACCGGCCACTCAGCTCGGGAACAACGTCGTGACATCACTCACGGCATCCGAGAGCGCGAACACGATCGCCTCGTCCCCTGCCTGGAGCCTGTCCGTTCCGCGCGGGATGGTCACATCGTTTCCGTGCACGATGGCCGCGAGGATCGCATGGTCGGGGAAATCGACTTCCTGGAGCGGACGGTTCGTGAGCGGAGAATCCTCGCTTACCTGGAACGAGATCACCTCCGCGTCAGAGTCCTTGAACACAGCCACCCGGTTCACGCTTCCCCGACGCACGTAGCGGAGGATCGCGTTCGCCGCACTGATTCGCGGGCTGACCGCGGTCTCGAGGCCGATACGTCGGGCGAGCGGGAGATAGTCGGTCCGGTTGACGAGCGTAATGATCTGCCTCACGCCCAGGTCCCGGGCGACGAGCGAGGAGATGATGTTCGCCTCGTCCTCCTCGGTCAGTGCTACGAATGCGTCGGTCTCGGCGGCGCCCTCGAACTCCATCAGCTCCACGTCGGTCGCGTCCCCCTGGAGAATCAGCGTGTGCTCGAGTCGCTCGGCGAATTCCCGGGCCATGTCAGGGTCGGAAACGAGGATGGTGCCATGCACGCCGTGCTGGTCCAGCAGTCGTGCCAGGTAGAAGGCCTCCCGACTCGGGCCCGCGATCAGCACTCGCCGGAGCTCCGAACGGGCGTGTCCGCTCAGCTCGAGAGCCGTCGGGATCTCCTCTTCGGTGGCGACCACGTACACGTGGTCGTGCGCCCGAATCTCGGTGCGGCCGTCCGGGATAATCGTGTCCCCATCACGTTCGACCGCCACTGCCAGCAGCGCCCGACCCTGCCTGGCGACCGCCAGTTCACCCAGGGTCCGTCCATCGACCGGAGCTCCCTCGATCACCGTGAGGCCGATCAACTGGACGGCGCCGCCGGCGAACACCGCGAGGTCCGTCGCCGCGGTGGACTGCAGGAGCCGGAAGGTCTCGACCGCCAGCTCACGCTCCGGGTTGATGAGCACATCCACGCCGAAGCGACTCGGATGCAGGGCATCGCCCTCCCGATAGAAGTCGGGATTGGAAACGCGAGCCACCTTGACCAGGTCCGGACGTGCTGGAACGGCCATGCACACGACGAGGTTCACCTCGTCGATGCTCGTGACCGCCAGGAGGAGACCGGCCGAATCGATGCCGGCTTCCTCGAGTACCACGGGATTGACACCGCTACCCTCGACGACCGCCACATCCACGTGCGTTTCGACGTAGTCGAGACGACTGCGATTCACATCGACCACGACGACATCGTGCCGCTCTTTCGACAGCCGTTCAGCGACGTGGTATCCGACCTCGCCCGCACCTACGATTACGATTCGCATGCAGCCCAATGTTCCGGAGTGCACGGTGCACGGCAAGCAGGGTATGTCCGGTAGAGTTGCCGAAGGCAAGGAGCGAGGCCAAGATGGGGTTGCGGGCCCGTAGCTCAGTTGGTTAGAGCAGCCGACTCATAATCGGTAGGTCGCAGGTTCGAGTCCTGCCGGGCCCACTATCTCAGAGAATCGTCAGCATCCGGAAGGTCGCAGGTGTTTCGCACGCTCTGCGCGCTCAGTGTCTCGCTGCGCTCGACGCCGAGTCCTGCCGGGCCCGGTCTAACCCCACAGAAAGAACGTCAGCGCCGCCACTCCGGCACATACAGCCAGACCGAACAGGAACACGAGCGCCTGGGATTTCGCTTCCTGCGCTGGGCCGTATGTGGATATCGGGCGCTCAATGCCGCACTGAGGACAGCGGGGAGGTTGGTGCGATAGCTGGTGGCCACATTTCCGGCAGGGCAGCGTATTCATCTGCAACTCCAGTCGGGCAGGGAGGTCTTTCCCTGCCCGATTGCTACCCTTTCGGCGCCCGGGTGTTCGACCGAGCGAGGCCAGCGCCGTTCAGACTCAGAAGAAGATCAGGCCCGCCCGGAGCTGCAGTTCGGTGCCGCTTTCGGTGAATCTCGTGCCCGATTCGGTGGAAGCGCCCACCGAGAGGTAGCCGAGGTAGACTCCAATGTCGACCGCGATCCAACTCGCGATCGGATACGCGGCGCCAAGCCCACCGCCGAATCCCCAGCCGGTCTCTCCGAGTCTGCCACTCGCAGTCCCTCCGTCGAACGCGAACCAGTTGTAGCTGCCGCGCGCCAGGACGTAGGGCCTGAGCTTCGTGGTCGGGATGAACAGAGTGTAGCGCGGCTCGAGAAACGCCGACCACTTGTTCAATCCCTCGTCCTGCCCCACGACATCGTGCTTGGTCCAGCTGCCGCCCAATCCCAATCCAATCCCGCTAACCCACATGTAGTACAGCCTGGCCTCGCCTCCGATTCCATCCTTATAGTCTTCGAATTCCTCGCCCCACAGCGCCGTATACAGGAACGAACCCTGGAATCTCAAGCCCGTCAGCAACGACTGCAGTTCCTGGGTCTGGGTTCCCTCGACGACTGCCGTGCCGCCGTCGAGCCGGATCACGATCCGGTCGGACTGTCCCCAGAAAAAATGGCCTGCAGGCACCTGCTCACACGATGAAGGAAGTTCCCCGAGGGCCTCGAATTCAGGAATCAGCAACGCCGTCGTCTCCGGGCCACAACGCAGAATGCCAACCGAGACCCGCGTCCCGCGCACGATGTCGAGCGGAAGCTCTTCAACCCCGACGATTCCCGATGCGCCTGTCGTGCCGATCGGTTGCAGCGCCCGGCGGAGGACCACGCCCACGTCGACGCCGGAAGCCGGAGCGCCTGATTCCTCGACTCTGACGATGAGCGTTCCCGTGGCGCGCTGCGCCGTGGCCGACGTCGGCGCCAGCAGCAGGGCGAGTAGGAAGAAGGAGGCTGTGCCTGCCTTGAACAGGGGCAGTGTACGAGTCATTCCGAAACCTCTCGATCGCTTCGAATGGGTCCGCTCAAGCCGCTCGCGCGGGGGGCAATGGTTGCCAAACAGGCAGAAATCATACCATCTTCTCCGCTCGATTTGAACGGGGCTGCCGGCGCGCCCGCGACAGACGCGGGAGGGCCGGCTGTTGCATTCCTGCGACGAGTGAGTCCCGTTCAGCAGCCGGATGCATGTATGCTACTGAAAAATTGTGACTTCCGGCAGGGCACGGACCGGCACCGGTCTTGCTATGTCCGGGTCGAGAGAGACTTCGATTGATTTACGGTGCACTAAGGAGCCATGGAATGAAGGGTCGAAATACGCTGTTCGCCGCCTCGATCATCGCCTGGGCGCTGACTGCAGCCTGCGGCAGTGACGACGGAGGCGGTCCGACGGATCCCCCCGTAGTCCCGGGCGGTCCGACTGCGACGATCACCTCCCCGGCCAACAACAGTTCGTACACGGCGGGTCAGCGAATCGAGTTTCGGGGAACGGCGACGGACGACGAAGACGGAGTGCTTCCGGATGCGTCGCTCGACTGGTCGTCCAACCGTAATGGTGCCATGGGGACCGGAAGCAGTCTCGACTACAAGGACCTGAGCGTCGGTTCGCACACCATCACGCTCACGGCCACGGACTCCGATGGGCTGAAGGGGAACGCGACGGTTGCCGTGACCATAAACGAAGTTCCGGTCCTTCCGCCGATTCCGCCGGGTGCCGTGCTGCTCCAGGACGACATGGACGACGAGAACAACGGCGTCGCGAAGACCAACTACACGGGATTCGAGAACTGGAACGTCACCCGTCAGTGTGTGGACCTGCACGGCCCGGGATCGATCGACCCGATGCCCGGCAACGGTCTGTACATCGACATGGACGGGAGCTGCGAGACCGCCGGTCGGATGGAGTCGAAGGAGGTCTTCAACCTCGAGGTGAAGACCTACAAGCTCGAAATGGTGATCGGCGGCAATAACCAGAACGGGCCGACCGATGATATGACCATCACGCTGGGGGCGTGGTCTCAGACGATCTCGGTTGCGGAGGACCAGCCGTTCGCCATCCGCACGTTCACGATCCCGGTTTCCGCGGCTGAGAATGCCAGGCTCATTCTCGATCATGCGGGCGGAGACATGCAGGGCATACTGATCGACGCTATCCGGTTGAGCGAGAACTAGCGCTCCGGCGAACTGCCCTGTTTGCTGCCAGCGGCCGGCGCTCCACCACGGAGTGCCGGCCGCTCTGCTGTCTGGACCGGAGACACGCTATCTTGGGTCACGTTGTATAGCGGGACCGACTTGAGCCCGGGGACTCCCCGCCTGATCAGGAGCAAACCGCCGATGCGCTACACCAGACGAGTGCCTGCAACCGTTTCGGTCATCTTCACGGGGTTCGTAGCCGCAGCTTGTGCGGGAGGCCCGGCGCCGGTTTACACGCTGCAGCCGTCGGAAGCACCGCTTCGCTACGCGATCGAGACCGAGGGAAGCCAGACAGTGGAAACCCCGAACGGCCCGGCGGGAGGCGGCTACGATACGGATGCTGTCCTCCTCCTGGCATTTGGCGGAGAGATCTCGGGCGGGCGTTCGTTCTCCGCCATCTTCGAGTCGTTCGAGTCCACCCTGGAGAGCCAGATGGGGCAGCAGAAGGTGGATGGCACACCGGCCACCAACCAGGTATTCCGGGGCAGCGTCACGTCGACCGGGGCCATCACGATGCGAGAGATCCCGGAAGTCACGGTGGGGGCCTACGATCAGAACAGCCTCACGGCGATGTTCCCGGATCTTCTGACCCCCCTTCCGCCGGGCGGAGAGTCGGTGGACGGCAGCTGGCCCCACGCATACGTGCTGCCATCGGGCGGCGGACTGGAAGGGGAGACCAGCTATTCCGGGACGGCCCGGTTCGTCGGGGACACTACGTGGAACGGGATCGCGGCCCGGGTGATCGTTTCGGAGGGGAAGGTGCACGCCGACGGAACCGGGACACCGCAAGGCGCCCCAGCCGAGGTGGAACTGGCCGCAGACGGGGACTCCCGCTCGGTATACGTGTGGGATCCAGAAGCAGGCGTGCTGCTGGCGATGAAGGCGGAATCGCAGAGCAAGGGCCTGGTCACGACGATGGGATTCGACCTGCCGCTCGAGCTGACATCGACTCGCGAGGCCCGACTGGTACCGTAGACGCGGTCAGGGCTGAACGACGCGCAGCGCGTTGGGCGGCGCGGGCGGGGTCGTATCGGCCAGCGGTGGGGTCTGGACGGTCAACGGGACTCCCGACTCGCCGGCATATCCGGATCCATTGACTGCCCGGACCCTGTATTCGTACTCCGACTCCGGCTGGACCGTCTCGTCGACGAACCTGGTGTCCTCGGTGGTGCCCTTTTTCTTGCCGTCGCGCAATACCTGGTAGGACGCTACGCCGGACTCGGGGTCGTGTGCCGGTTCCCACGCGAGCTCGACTCGATCTGCAAGCGTGGCGACGGCCGACAGCGATCCCGGGGAATCCGGCGGGCTGCCATCTGCGGTGCGCACCGTGACCGGGGAGCTCGGATCGCTCGCTCGCCAGCGGCTGTCGATCGCCACCACCCGGTACGTGTATTCGGTCCACGCTGACAGCCCGGTATCGGTCCACTCGGGGTGGTCGGCCTGATCCACGGCCATGACTGCCTCACCATCACGGTACACGAAATAGAAGTTGGGCTCCGAGCCGTCCTTGCCCTCGCGCCAGGTCAGCTTCACGGCATCGGGGCCCAGGACCTCAGCTTTCAGGTCTCTCGGAGGATCCGGCGCCATACCTATAGATGCGCCCGATGAACTGAGCCCGAGGGGGCCGAGCACGATCGCGGCGGCCAGCGCCAGCCGCCGCTTCCAACCGCGGGGCGAACTCCTCATCGCCGTCATTCTGCCCCCACTTCGACCAGCACGATGTCGGAAAGATCGCTCTCGTTGCCGGCCGTATCGATCGCCGTGACCGCGAACTGCCACGAGCCCGCCGAGAGGCCTGTAACCAGCGCCTCGGACTTCATACCGGTGTCCAGCAAGTACTCGTCGGAAAAGCGGCGGAGCAGATCGGGGGCATAGTACAGACGGTAGCCGGCGAGATCTTCGAGCGGCCGGCCAGCGGCGTCCTCGTCGGGCGCGTCCCAGCGAAGGAGAACCTGATACTCACCGAGCGGCGGCTGTGGTCCGGGGCCCACGACGCTTTCCGGATCGCCGGGGGCGTCCGGGACGCAGGCGAGCAATACGAGGCCAATCAGGGCGGCAGTGCATCCGGGGACGAGTCCCGTTGATCTGGATTCGTTGCGTCGCTGCAACATCAATTCGTGTCCCCGTATTATTCCGTTCACACCGCCATCCCCAGTACCTCCGCAGGATTCGTGAGGTTCCTGAAGTTCATCGGTGCCCGTGACTGCGCGTCCAGCATATGAGAGGCAAGCTCCCTGCCATTCGGCCGAAGCGCCCGGCCGCCCACAGGCGAAATCCGGCAAAATGCAGTAGGTTTCCGCCGAAATGTCGAATCTCATTGGCGAACAGACGATGCTCGTAACGGGCGCGAATGCTGGAATCGGCAGGGCGACGGCGACCGAGCTGGCCCGGCTGGGGGCGCGCGTCCTGATGGCGTGTCGTAATGGCGAACGTGGTGCTGAGGCACAGGCTGCCGTGTCCGAAGAAGTGCCGGGTGCCCGCACCGAACTCCTGGTCGCCGACCTTTCGACTGGCGACGGAGTGCGGTCTCTGGCCGAGCAGACCCGGCAACTGACCGACCGACTCGACGTGCTGGTGAACAACGCCGGCGTGTATACGCGCGAGTACACTCCGACGGCAAACGGACTCGAGATGCAGTTCGCGGTAAATCACCTCGCGCCATTCCTGCTGACGCACCTGCTGCGAGACCTCCTGGTGAATTCGGCCCCCGCCCGGGTCGTGACCGTTTCGTCGGAGGCGCACAAGCGTGGACAGATCAGGTTCGACGATCTGCAGGGCGAGCAGCACTACAGCGGAATGAGAGCCTATGCGCAATCGAAACTCGCGAATCTGCTGTTCAATCGGGAACTCGCCCGCCGATTCGGTGGAACGGGGGTGACGGCGAACGCACTTCACCCGGGCGTGATCGCGACGCAGTTGCTGTTCTCGGGATTCGCCCCGATCAAGCTGCTGCGTCCGTTTCTCAAGACGCCGGAATCGGGAGCGCGTACGTCTGTGTTTCTCGCCGTGGCTCCCGCTGTCGAGCGACTCACCGGACTCTACTTCATCGATCTCGAACCGGCCCGGCCATCACAGGCCGCTCGAGACGAAAGCGCTGCCCGTCGCCTGTGGCGGATCAGCGCCGAGCTCACGGAAATGGACCCAGAGGAGAATTCGTGACAGGACTTCCTGAAGACAGCGCCTTTCGCGGACTCGGACTTACCGAGCCGTTGCTGGATGCGATCGCCGATCGCGGCTACTCGGAGCCGACGGCGATCCAGGTGGATGCCATTCCAAAGGCGCTGGACGGCGCCGACATTTTCGGTTGCGCGCAGACCGGCACCGGCAAGACGGCGGCATTCGTGCTTCCGATGCTGCAGCGGCTCGCCGGGACACCGGAGCATCACGGGACGATTCGCGGCCTGATCCTGACCCCGACTCGCGAACTGGCGGACCAGGTGGAGCGGGCCGTGGCCCATTACGGGGCTCGCCTGTCGCTGGAGTCGCTGGTGGTGTACGGCGGCGTTCCGATCGCGGCGCAGATCAAGGACCTCAAGTTCGGTTGCGACGTTCTGGTCGCGACTCCCGGCCGGCTGTTGGATCACCTGGAGCGCCGCACCTTGAATCTGGAAAGCATCGAGGTCCTGGTGCTGGATGAAGCGGACCGGATGCTCGACATGGGGTTCATCGACGATGTCCGCAAGATCGTGCGACAGACGCAGGCCGACCGGCAGACCCTGCTCTTCTCGGCGACGATGCCGGACGCGATCCTCGGTCTGGCACAGGAGATGATGCGGGACCCGGTGTCCGTCCAGGTCGGTTTCCAGGCCGCCGCCTCCGGAATCACGCAGGTGCTGCATCCCGTCGACTACGCCAGCAAACAGGCGCTGGTCTATTACCTGCTCGACTCCTGGGGAACGGGTCCGGCGATCGTGTTCACGCGGATGAAGAGCACGGCGGCGTATGTGTGCGAGTTCCTGAAGAAGAAGGGCGTGTCGGTGGACGACCTCCACGGCGACAAGGGGCAGGCCGACCGGACTCGCAGCCTGACGAAGTTCAGGGAAGGGAAGACCCGCGTACTCGTGGCGACGAACGTGGCCGCCAGGGGGCTCGACATCGTGGGCATCACGCATGTCGTGAATTTCGATGTTCCGGATGATCCCAAGGACTATGTCCACCGGGTGGGCCGCACGGCGCGCGGAGACCAGACCGGAGACGCAGTCACCCTGATGTCGCCGCATGAGGTCATGATGGTCAGGGAAATCGAGAAGCTGACAGACACGCCGATCCCGAGGGCTGTGGTGGAAGGATTCGAGCCCTCGTTCTCGCCCGACCTGGGCAAGCGGGCGGAGATCCCGGCTGACGTCACCCCACGTTCCCGCCTCGCCCGGGGCCGCCGCAGACGCTGATATTCCGGGGGACGCCGACCGGCGTCCCCTTCCCATCCCTTCGTTTCGCCGATCCCAATCTCCCGCCCGAATAGCAGGGTGTTGACAACAGAGATATTCGAATATATATATGTCTCGGTGTCTAGCGGTGGGT
>Ga0316193_10000171_pt1 | contig 36937 bp, 34 predicted proteins | sample MerIslsedime2_MG_FD_207735 | JGI IMG/M metagenome (GOLD analysis project Ga0316193, IMG submission 207735) | Coastal sediment microbial communities from Maine, United States - Merrow Island sediment 2 | ecosystem: Environmental > Aquatic > Marine > Coastal > Sediment | place: USA: Maine... | reverse complement strand
TCGTCTGATATCCTTTTTGCAGAAAACCAATCGATTTCCAGAATATTTAAGAGCTGGGACCAATTGAGCGGCACCTTGGGCGGTGCCATCCTTGTAAACGGCGCCATGGTGGCTTACACGGTTGCCGAGGGGTTGACCAACGGTACTGTCGTCATCCATTTTGAAAAAGGCGACACCCAGTACAAAGGGATCTACCAGGCTATCAATCAGATGTTCATCGCCCATTCGGCCAAACATTTTGCGTTGGTCAACCGGGAACAGGATTTAGACGATCCCGGTCTTCGCAAGGCCAAGCAGTCTTACCATCCGGTGGAATTCCTGCAGAAATATCGTGTTACCCTAAAAGGAACCGTCCAAAATTGAGGGCGTCTTGCCCCATGGGCGCCCCCCAGATTGGATCAGCGGTAAATACGATGTCGAGGACTGTTGCCAGGTGCGCTGACTTTAGTCCTTTGAGGGTTTCAGCCCACAAGGTGTACAGCGATGGTAGTCCTTCAACCTGTCGAACGATCTCGGACGAAGGCGCCCGGTTTAGCGGCTCCATCAACGCCCGCCACGCCAAACGTCCCGGCACCGAGATGGAAATCAAAACGACGATCAATACCAAGGATGGATCCATATAGGGGACGATCTATTCAAGGGATGATTTTTGAGTGAGGCATAAATCCATTGATTTGGAAAATCGATCACTATTTATACAATGTGGCCCTCTTGGGGTACGATACAGATAAATCTGAAGGTTCCACTGCCTTCATTTTTGTATTGATGCCGAGTACCGGCCGGAACATAGGCATAAGAGCCGGTTTCCACGGGGGTGTCCTTGCCATCGACATGCAGGCTGCCATGGCCTTCAAGTACATAATTGATGTGGGGCCACTCATGGGCATGCCGGGGGCTGTACCCACCTTCCGCCAGCTCGACCACCCGCATGACATATCCATCCCAGCCCTCCTTAGGTGAAATCAGTGCTTTCATGGCGGCATTTTTAACTTCCGGGCTCTCCATTATTGTCGCGTGGACATCTTTTTCATTGGCAATGATCATAATTTTACTCCTTTTAAATTTCGCTGTTAACACGACAGCGATACTTTCAGATATCGTTGGTTGGTTGATTAAGTGATTGTGAATATGGATTTAGCCCATATTTGCAAAATAATTGGACCCTCCATGTTTCAAAAGAAAGGACAATTGGGACACAGATGACCACGGATTGACACGGATTAAAAAAGAAAGTTTGTTTCGCCTTCGGCGAGAAAGGGCACCTATCTAGCAGGCAGCTACATATGTCTGAACATGGTTCCGCCGCCAGGCGTTTTGTATTAATCTGTGGTTATCTGTGCAAATCTGTGTCCCCAAAATCTTTAAGCAACAATCGTAAAATTCTGAAATTATGACTATGATTTACCTAATCAACCAGTTAACCAGTTAACTATTCAACGAGGTCTAACTTTATTACAAGTATACAGCTTTTACATGATTGTCAACGTGCGGTCAGCCACTCTCTTTTGGCCGCGCAACGGTTCTCGCCGGAATAAGGACGCTTAGGATCAGACATAACAGGGAGGTAAAAAATGTTATCCAGAATACCGTCGAAACCCCCTGTGCCACCGCCTCCTGCATCGATTTTTGAATATCCGGCGCCAGCAGGGCCTGGACTTCCGGTCGGAATATGTTCTCAATGCTCTGTTTTATCTGGACCTTCAAAGACGGCGGCAGATCGTTCAAACCGGTATTCCTCAATGATTCCATAACATTTGAAAGTGTCATGGTTACGAAACTTCCGGATATGCCGACGCCGATGGTCCCTCCCAGGGTTCTAAAAAATTGATGGGAGGCCGTCGCAACCCCCAGATTTGATTGGTCAAGGCTGTCCTGCACAACAAGCAGGGTTGCCATCGAAACAAATCCCATACCAACTCCGACGATTCCCAAAACGACAGAACAAGCCGCTAAAGACGTGCCGGTTGAAAACGTGATCATGATTCCACCGCCAACGGCCAAACACAGGGAGCCGAAGACCGTCGACGGTTTCTGGCCGAATCGGTTGACAATCTGTCCACATGCCAGGGCGCCGACCGACCATCCCAGGCTCAAAGACAGCATCGCGACACTCATCTGCAAGGGTGTTTTGCCCAAAGCACCCTGTATAAAAAGCGGGCTGTAGGCAAACAGGGAAAAAATCGTGAAACTCGCCAGAAACGCCGAACCATTGCCGATGCTAAAACTTCGGCTTCTGAAAAATCCCAGGGAAAGAATCGGCTCCCGGGCGCTTTGCTCGGCATAAAAAAAGGCGATGCCGGCTGCAATGGTAATCATTGACAAACCTATGATTTGAGGCGATATCCAATCATAAGAGCGTCCGGCCATCAGAAAAACGGTCAGCAATCCCAGGATGGTCGTAGATAGGGTTAAAGCCCCCCAATAATCGATAGCGGTTTCTTTCTTTTTTTCGCGAACCTCGACCAGATAAAGGGCGATACCCACCAGAGAAAACGCTCCCAGGGGCACATTGACAAAAAAAATCCAGCGCCAGGAGAAGTATGTCACAACAAATCCACCAAACGTCGGGCCCAGAACACTGGCCAGCCCCCAGATGAAGCTGCCCAGGGACAATGTTTTCCCGCGGTTCTCAGGTGTGGACACATCAGCCAGTACGATATAAACCAGCGCAAAGTTTCCGCCGGCGCCAATTCCCTGAAGCACGCGCGCTAAAATAAGCTGGATCATATTCTGGGCCAGTCCCGCGAAAATCGAGCCCAGTACAAAAATACAGATGGAAACAATGTAAAGCGTGCGGGATTTGACAATATCGGCCAGCTTGCCGAACAACGGCAGAGACACAGCACGGGCGAGAAGGTAGGCGGAATATACCCAGCTGTAAAGGTGGAGCCCACCCAGATCGGCGACAATCGTGGGCATGGCGGCCGACATGACCAGCGCATCCAGGGCACCGAGAAAAAGAACCAACAATGAGGCAATAATGATATAATTTCGGCTTTTCGGGCTGATGCCGGCTTCCGGCGGGATCGGCTTAGCGGTTCCTGAATGTAATTTGGCTTTAATTTCTGTGCTCTGATTTCGAAGCAAAATTTATTAAACCACCGCGATGGAAAAAATGGTAAATCTCGTGTAATATGAGGGATACAAACGCATGCAGTTAATCATGGATTTTTCATTTAATCAACCGTACTGATCAAATATTACCTAAGTACATAGGTTCATAAATACCGTAACGTAAAATTTGAGGAATGGATTCTAATAAAAAAATATTTAAAAAGAATCCATTCCTGGGACTATATTGTAAAAATTTGTGAAGAAATTTCTGTGGAATTGGGCGACAGGCTCTAGGTGGGAATAGGCATGTTTTATCATGGCATCCGAAAAAAATGTTTCCGAAAGCCCTTAAAATTGGCCATATTATGCTCCTAACCTGACGGTGCTGTCGTTAATTCAGACATTTATAACATCCAATTCGATTACTATTTGTCCGATAGAAATCCAATGGTATACGGTTCTAAAGCACCGGGATGATTTTTATCTTGCCGGGCCTTTTTTAATGATATTTAGCCATAACTCAAAGGAGGTGCTGCTAATGACGGACATCAAACTTACAACATGGAATATAGAGCATTTTGCCAGGGTTCTTGCTGGCAACACCCCCCAGGATCAAAACCGAAGACAGGCTATCGCGAGTGAAATTACACAGATTGATCCAGATATTCTGTGTATAATTGAAGGTCCAGGAGATCTCACCCTACTTCAAGATTTTGTAAATGATTCTAGCGGATTGAATGGAAATTACCAAATCCCGGTGATAAACGGCACTAATAATATTATTGATTCAAACCCTCAGGATGTTCGAGATGCCTTATCAGACCTTTATCAAATGCAAGGAAACGCAACTACGGGAAATCAATGGATATGGTTTCTGGTCAAAAATGATTTAGTTCAAAGCGTTAGCAATGTTTTCCTTCAGGACCCGCAGATTTGGGATCAGTTTGTAGGCAGTAGATCGTGGCCCGTTCATTATTGGGGAGACATGAGCACAAGAAACCACCGGCACTGGCGTCATCCTCAAGTGCTCGTAATTGAATTAAATATTTTTCGGGTTGAATTTATCGGGATTCATTTGAAAAGCAAAATTAATAGAAGCAGACCGTTTGATGCAAACGGGAATTTGTTACAGACCTATGTGGAAAAGGCTATAAAAGCTCGTATCAAACTTGCCACTGAAGCTGAAAACGTCAGGAAATATATCAATGCCAGATTTAGACAGGAGGCTACGCCGCGAATCTTCGTACTAGGTGATGCGAATGATGGACCAGGAAAACGGTTTTTTGAGCAAAGGTTCTTGTTTTTTGATCTGTTATCCAGCCTTCAAGGGGATGTATTTTTTGCTCGTAGGTTCTTGAACCACTGCCTTTTTGATTATGAAGATCGGTTAAGGTGGTCTACCGATTTTCGCGATCCTGTTAATCCGGATGAAAGACTTCAGCTTATAGACCATATTTTATTTACACAGTCCATTGTGTCAGATAACCAGTTCCCTCGTGTTGAAAGCGGGGCCGGTTTTGTCGAGCATACAATTCATGAAACTATCAATGCTGCACTTTCGGGGGGAGATACAAGCGATCATCATCCAGTATCGGTAACTATCAGATGGGACGCTCAATAATAGCATCTTGGAATAAGCAAATTTAGATGGCTTTTTGCTAAATTCGGTTCATTTGGGGGCTTTATCGTCTATGTACTGTTTCACGAAAATTCGGATCCATGAGCCGGCGGTCGGCCACCAGAAACTTTCCTTGAGCCAATTCCTTTTCAGATTTTACGTCGCCGGCAGCCTGTCGGGAATGAGCACTCATCTTCTGATCGTCCGCGTCCCGGACCAGGGTTGCGGCAACTAAAGATGCGCTCACGATAACCACAGCCGGCAGGATCAGAATGACAAAAATGAAGAGGGGAACAGAAAGTTTTTGAATTTGAGCGCTGTTTCGTGTGGCAGGATTCAGTAGCACCTCCCCCTTCGAGTAACCAAAGCGGGTTTTGTTGTCAATATTAATTTTTTGCGCCATGGTTGAAGAATTAGAATAAATTACAATGGCCCAGCACTTCCATCGCTTATTCAATGTCTCGCAGTTAGCCCATCTTTTTGAATTATATTCTTGACAACACAAACAAATAAGAATAATTTTCGGGAAAAGTGGATTATTAGAGAATGATTGATGGGATTAGTTTAGAAATACTGAGAATATTGCGGGAAAAAGCCCGAATTCCCAACGTGGAAGTGGCACGGCAGGTGGGTATGGCGCCTTCGGCGGTTTTGGAACGAATCCGTAAACTTGAAAAGCAAAAAATCATTGAAGGGTATGAAGTTCGGCTGGATTCTAAATTTTTTGACAAAGGCCTGATTGCCTTTATAACGGTAAAAACGGATGAAAATGCCGATGAAATTGAGATCGGCAAGAAACTGGCGCGACGTCCCCACGTCCAGGAAGTGCATTATGTCGCCGGGGAAGATGCGTTTTTGGTAAAACTACGTGGATCAGATACCGAAGAAATTGGACGTCTGATCCGTGAAACCATTAAATCCATCAACGGTGTCCAGCTGACAAAGACCGCTATCGTAATGTCCACTTACAAGGAAACGGCACAATTTCCGATTGACGATGGTGATAAAACATCGTAACAGATTAGAGCTTCAGCCCAGCCGCCGGCCAAAAAAACGGCCAGTCTAATCGAGAAAGAAGAGGAATGGATTCTTATTTTTGAAATTCAATTGGACAGGATCAACCGGATCATCAGGATAGAGCGGCCTTCGGCCGAAGGCATCTCGCCGTAGGCGAACAAAATCTTGTAAATCCTGTCTAAATGTATGTTTCACAAGAGAAGTTAAGGGGTTATCTCAAATTTGTCTCACGATAAAGGCTTTCAAGCGGCTTTTTGTTTATAGCTGGCAACCACTCCCGCATAAGACCACTATAAAATTTTTGTTTTTTGGGCCGATTGCGCCTTTTTGCGGCCATATCAAACATAAATTCATGAAAAATCTCTGCGGAGGTCACTGCAGGTAATAATAATTTTGTATAGCAATTCTAATTATTCCAATACATTTAACCAGACATGAATTTATCCGAGGTACACCATGATTAAAATCAACGAAAACTTTCTTAAACTTCAGGCGTCGTATTTATTTGCTGAAATTAAAAATCGAACGGCCGCCTTTCAGGCGGCGCATCCCGACAGGGAAGTTATAAAACTGGGAATCGGTGATGTCACCCGGCCGCTTCCGCAAGCCTGCATTCAGGCCTTTCACCGGGCAGTCGATGAAATGGCGGATGAAAAAACGTTTCGCGGATACGGTCCCGAGCAGGGATATGCGTTTTTGCGGGAAAAAATAGCTAAGGATGATTTCCAATCCCGGGGTGCCGATATCTCCGCAGATGAAATATTTGTCAGCGACGGCGCCAAATGCGACAACGGAAACATCCAGGAAATCTTTTCCACGGATATTAAAATTGCGATTCCCGATCCGGTTTATCCGGTTTATGTCGATACCAATGTCATGGCCGGCCGGACCGGGTCTTTTAATCAGGGCCGCTACGATGGTATCGTTTATCTGGAGGGGAACAAGGAAAACGGTTTTATTCCGGATCTGCCGCCGGAAAAGGTCGATCTGATTTATCTGTGTTATCCCAACAACCCCTCCGGTGCCACCATAACAAAATCCGCCTTAAAAGAGTGGGTGGATTACGCCAGAGACAACCAAGCGCTGATATTATATGATGCGGCCTATGTGTCGTTCATCCGCAATGACGAATTGCCCAGGTCGATTTTCGAGATCGAAGGTGCCCGGGAGGTGGCCATCGAATTTCGAAGTTTCTCGAAAACAGCCGGATTCACCGGTACCCGCTGCGCATATACGGTGGTGCCGAAATCTTGTATGGCCTACACTGCCGAGGGGGAGAGCCAGCCCTTGCACGCACTCTGGTATCGACGCCATTCGACCAAGTTTAACGGTGTCTCCTATCCGGTGCAAAAAGCGGCTGAGGCCGTCTACAGCGATGAAGGCAAATTGCAAACCAAGGCCTTGATCGACTATTACTTGAAAAATGCGAACCTCATTCGCAAGGAAATAGCAGCACTTGGTTTTGACTGTATCGGTGGAGAAAACTCACCCTATATCTGGATAAACGGCCGATCGGATTCATGGAAGTTTTTCGACCTCCTGCTTGAAAAGGCCGCCGTGGTCTGTACCCCGGGGGCCGGCTTTGGAAAATGCGGCCAAGGGTATATTCGCATCAGTGCGTTTAACGATTACGATAACGTCGAACGGGCCCTGGCGAGGATCAAAGAAGCCCTGGGAGCGTAGGGCAGGGGCGAAGGGCAGAGGTGGGCTGGTGTAAATCATGCTTTCTTTCGCAATGTTACCTTTATAAAATGACTAAAAGACACTCAGACAACCAGTATGGCTGAATTTGTGATTAAAAAACTCAGATCCGGCGGACTGATTACCAACTATTTTTGCACTTCCAGCTGCAAACACTGCCTGTATAATTGCAGTCCTCAGTGGGAAAAACGGTTTATTGATCCTGATGCGGCTGAGAAAAACCTCCTAACAATTTGCTCTCTGGGATGTCGATCCGTGCACATAGGAGGTGGAGAACCCCTGCTAAGGCCCGATAAACTCGGCACGGTACTTGAGGTCGCTTCTGAGGTCGGAGTTTCGGTAGAGTATGTTGAAACCAATTCCTCTTGGTTCCAGGATGCTGAATCTGCCAAAAAACTTCTGGCGCTGTTGCGCCAAAAAGGGCTTAAAACCCTGCTGGTATCCATCAGCCCTTTTCACAATGAACAGATTCCATTTTCCAGAGTACAAGGTGTCATCAAAGCTGCAAAACAGGTAGGGGTGGGAATCTTTCCCTGGATCACCGACTTTATTTCAGATCTGTCACAATTTAATCCGGCCAAATCCCATTCCCTGGAGGAATACCGGCAAATTTATGGTGACAATTACTTGATGCAAATTTTGCAGCGATACTGGATTCATATGGGCGGTCGTGCCCTTGAAACGTTTCGTCCGCTGCTGGGTCAAAAGACTTTTCAGCAAATTCTCGATGAAAATTCGGGTGGATGTGCAGCCGAACTTACCGATACCAGCCATTTTCACATCGATCTTTTCGGCAACTACATTCTCGGCCTTTGTTCCGGATTGTCCATCGCAATCGAAGACCTGGGCAAGCCGCTTTCCGCCGAAATTTATCCCATTTTAACCTCACTTTATCGTGATGGAATCAGGGGACTGGTTAAAATGGCTGAAGACAGTGTCGAATTTAGCCCACAAAAAGATCACTATATTAACAAATGCGATCTGTGTACCGAAGTTCGTTCCTTTCTGGTACAAAATAATGATCAAGATTTGAAAGAGTTAAGTCCGGCAGAGTTTTACACCAATGGTTGATTTATTTTTTGAAGCTTGCATGAAAATTCACCTGAGCTGCTTCCCATCCCAAAATCGCCTTTTTGCGCGCCGGGCCGCCGCCATAATTGCCGAGTTCCGCATTTTTTCGAATAACCCGATGACAGGGAATGATATACGATATCGGATTATTGCCGACAGCCGTGCCTACCGCCCGGGTGGCTTTGGGCAGACCGATCTGAACCGCGACATCTTCATAGGAAACCATCGCACCAAAGGGAATTTTGATCAGCGCTTCCCAGACTTTTATTTGGAAGTTGGTGCCGTTTAAAATCAGGTGCAGCGGCATGGAATCATTGGTGATGGCTGGTTTAAAGATTTGATTGACCAGGGTTCGGGAGGCGTCTGGATTTTCCACCAGTGCCGCGTTCTTCCAGGTATAGTTTAATTCCGATAAAATATGGTTTCGGTTTCCGTTCTTTACAAAATAAAAACCGCAAATTCCTCGATCGGTGGTCGCCAGCATGCATTCGCCAAACGGGCTGGCGTGAAATCCAAATGTGATGGTAAGCCCTTCTCCCTTGTTTTTGAACTCTCCCGGGGTGACCGCCTCACAGGTGACGAATAAATCGTGAAGGCGACCGGGACTGGTCAGACCGGCCTCATAGGCCACATCGAGAAGATTAACTGAATTTTCGAGCAGTTGTTTCGCATATTCTTTGGTTAAAAATTGTAGAAATCGCTTGGGGCTGATGCCGACCCAGCGGCTGAATAAACGTTGAAAATGGTATTCGCTCAAACCGATATGGGCGGCGATGTCTTTCAAACGCGGTTGAGATGAAACATTGTTTTCTATGAATTTAATGGCTTTTTCAATACGATTATAATCGGCACTGGCATGGGATAAGGATTGCATCGTTGACTCCTTTTAGGTTCTAATATAGGTCAACTCACCCATCAGTACCACCCGAATCTTGCTCTTTTTCGCAATTTAAGCTTAATATTCTTTCGTATTTTGGGTTTTTCTATTTGAATGCAGTGGTGTAGATCTCCTCTTCAGGAAATAGGCGCAATAAATTGCCAGAGTCAAACTCAAAAATCTCAACTAAACGCAGCGGTTCCGGCATCGATCTGACCGCAGGGCCAATACTCAAAACTCTGGTTAGCCTGGCCGTGCCGGTCACCATCAGCATGGTGATGTTTACCATCTATCTGTTGGTGGATTTGTATTTTGTGGGACGTTTGGGACCGAATGCCGTCGCCGCACTTTCCATTTCGAGCAATGCGTTTTTCATCCACCTGGGATTCTCCACTATTCTGGGAACCGGCGCTATGGCCTTGGTAGCCCAGGCATTCGGTCGCAAAGATTATAGCCACGCAGCACAGGTGTTTAAACAAAGCATTCTGATGGCCCTGTGTATCGGCTCACTTGAAACCGTGACCGGATTGCTGATCGCGCCATCTTATATCAAATTTTTTGGCGGCAGCGGAAAATCCCTGCAGTGGGGGATCCAGTACTTTCAGATCTTCTCCATCTCATTTTTTTTCATGATCCTGTTGTATGTCATCGGGAATTGCTTCAGAGGGATGGGAAATACCAAAACCCCCATGATCATCCTGCTCCAGGCCAATATTCTGAATATTATACTGGATCCCATCCTGATTTTCGGCTGGCTGGGTCTGCCCGCCATGGGCGTGCGCGGCGCTGCGATCGCCTCCTTAATTTCTCAAATTTATGCCCTGGGTGTTTACCTGTATTTTATTTTTTTCAAAGGGACTCATATCGATGTAAAAGGTCCCTGGCGGCTGAACCGGAGCATTGTGGCAAAGATTCTTTATATCGGGATTCCATCAGGAATGAATCACTTTTTACTGGCGGTTAATTTACTCATCACCTATCGTGTCATTAGCATCTATGGAACTGCCGCACTGGCGTCGATCGGCATCGGTTTTCGCATTTTACAAGGCATTTACATTCCGGTGATCGCCCTGGCATCGGCCATGGCGGCGATCATCGGGCAGAATTTCGGTGCAAACCAATATTCTCGAATTACGGGTACGTTGTGGCGTGCATGGGCAATTTCCATGGTGTTTATGATTTGCTGCACTGTTATTTCCCGGCTATTCCCAGAGAATTTAATCGGCATATTCAGTAACGACCCCGATGTTATCCATTTTGGGGTGATTTACCTGGCGATTTTTTCACTGGGATATTTCGCGGTGGGAACGATCATGGTTGCAAATTCGGCTTTTCAGGGTTTGGGCAAAACCTATCCCTGTCTCATCGGCGCGGTGCTGGATAATGCCCTCTTTGCCGGATTGGTATTGACATTACCCGCAATTTTTGGCTGGGGGATTCAATCCGTCTGGTGGATCAAACTGGCAACCGCCATAGCAGAGATGGCGGTCGTTGCCGCCTGGCTAAAATGGGAGCTTCAGCGGGTGCGCTTGAATATGGGCTCCGTTTTTGGCACTGTGGAGTTGCAGTGCGGTTAGAGGAGATATCAACATGCATCTTAAAAAAGTAAATTTACACCCCGACAAATATCCGACCCGAGAGCATTATCCGTTCAATTTAGACATTTTCAGCGTCACCACAAGCCTGAGCTTCAATGCGCCGGTCACCTTTTTTGTCGGTGAAAACGGATCCGGCAAATCCACATTGCTGGATGCGATCACCCGCAGATGTGGCATAATGATGTGGCAGGGCATCCAGCGACCGCGGTTTAAGGCAAGCCCATACGAGAAAGATCTCTACCGAACCATCGATGTGGAGTGGCAAAACAAGCGAGTTCCGGGATCTTTTTTCGGTTCGCACATTTTTCAGAACTTCGCCCAGCTCTGGGATGAATGGCTGACCATGGACCCCGGTTTGATCGAGTATCTTGGCGGCAAGTCACTGATGTCCCAGTCCCACGGCCAATCATTGATGGCGTATTTCACCTCTCGGTTTAAAATTAAAGGCATTTATTTTTTAGATGAACCGGAAACCGCCCTTTCACCCAAAAGTCAGGTGGCGCTGCTCAATCTCCTGGAAGACATGGCCCGCTCAGGTCATGCCCAGTTTATCATCGCTTCCCACTCTCCGATTCTGCTGGCCTGCCCCGGGGCGGAAATTTTCAATTTCGACGAAAACCCGGTGAAACAAATCGATTACGAGAACACGGATCATTTCCGGATCTATAAGGAGTTTATGGCGGATCCCAAAAAATTCTTGCACCAAAATTCAGAACGCCTTGCGTCTTAAAATCTCATACAACAGAAATGTCTGTGATCGCGTCAACAATACGAACCTAGCTCCGCTTCGCTCCGCCATCGGAGTGATGGAACAATGGGTTCTATAATATTGGAATGGTGGGTTTAGAGAATCAAAAGGAGTATAGTTGTGCTGATTTTCTCGTAATATTGGCGTGTTTTCTGGGGCGAAAGCAGAAAATGGATGTCTGACGGGCGTCATCATAAAATGTAGATACAACATTTTTTGTAGAGTAGATCTTTTTCCGCTTTTCATACCCAGTATTCCCTGGCCCAGACCGATTACCCTAAGCCTGGCTTCAAAAATTCTTTTGCCTGAATATTATTGATTTACAGCAAAGGTTAAATAAGTCGCGCCAGGGCGGGCCAACATTCCACGATTCCATCATTCCATGTGGCTTCCCTAAATGGATGGCCACAAAAAACGATATATTTCCAGGGAGTTGTAGGAATTTTGAGATGATAATTAGGGCAAATAATTCTGAATTTTATTTCATCATTTTTTTCTTGACATTCAATATTCCATCAGCAGAATGGAGATTATCCATGCGATTTTTTTGTCAGAGAAAACTTGAAACTCGGCAATATTACGGATATGTCTTGGAAGGAAGCCCTGGCCGCACCGCTTTATAATGATTTCGGCCTCCAGAAATCCCGCTGCAACCCGGCGTGCATGACATGTGACTGTCTGGACCTTTGCATGGGGGATTGCCTGAAACATCGCTTTTACGGAAATCCTGAGGCTCGTAACATGAGCTGGCTGTGCACCGGCTGGCAGGAACTGATACGGCACACCCGGGATAAACTGCAAGACATCGCCGACGGAATCCGTGAAAGTCAGATCCGGGCTGATCAAAGGGTGCTCAGGTCAAAGCCCGGCCGCCACAGGGTGGGTTCCGGCACGGGGCGCAACCAACCCTGCCCGTGCGGCAGTGGCAGAAAATACAAAAAATGCTGTGGCCGATAGAGGGGATGAAGTCCGGTTAGGGTCAATTGAAAACCTGAGCGCCTTCGCCCCTGTGTTGTTCTTTTTGTCGAACGGACCGCCTTTCGTGATGTGGAATATGGTGAATTGGTTTTTCCAAATAAGCAACAGGAGAAAAGAAAATGACAAACAGCGGCAGTAAAATCGTACGCACCACCACCTGGTCGGCCGGTCCCGGCTGTCACGGCGGCTGCGGGGTGCTGGCGCACATCAAAGACGGGAAACTGGTTAAAATCGAAGGTGATCCCGACCATCCCTGGAATCAGGGGCGATTGTGCGCCCGGGCACTGGCGATGACCCAGTATGTGGAAAACCCCGACAGGCTCAGAAAACCGCTGCGCAGAGTCGGTCAGCGCGGGGAAGGCAAATGGGAAGAGATCGGCTGGGATGACGCCTTCGACTTAATTGAGGCTCGCATGAAAAAAATCCGTAAGGAGCACGGCCCGGAATCGGTTGTTTTTTCCATGGGCACCGGCCGGGATATCGGCCCCTGGATATGTATGCTGGCCTATGCCTTCGGCAGCCCCAACGTCATGTTCGCCCTTTCCGGCAATGCCTGCTACAGTCCCCGAATTGCCGCCATAGATGCCGTTCAGGGCGACTTCTGCGTATTCGATGCCGGCCAGTGGCTTGAAAAACGCTATGACGATCCGCAATATAAGGTTCCGGAATGCATGATTATCTGGGGTTATAACATCCCGGCAACCTGTCCGGACAACCTTTTTGGCCACTGGATCATCGATCTCATGAAGAAAGGCACCAAGATCATCGCCATCGATCCCCGGCTGTCCTTCTTTGCCTCGCGGGCCAAGCATTGGCTCCAAGTCAGGCCGGGTGCCGACGCGGCCCTCGCCATGGGATTTCTTAGAGTGGTTTTGGATGAAAAGCTTTATGATCGCAGCTGGGTCAAGCGCTGGACTAACGGCCCGCATTTAATCCGGGAAGACACGGGCACGCTTCTGCACGAATCGGATATTAAAGCAGCCGGTTCGGCAACAAATTATCTGGCCTGGGACAGGCAGAAAAAAGCACCGGTGGTCTGGGACACCGAGGCTGTGGCCTACCTGGAAACGAATCTGGATTGTGCCCTTTCCGGCCGGTTTGAAATCAGCCGGGCCGACGGATCCATTATTAAATGCAAAACGGTATGGGATGATTTGCAAGCTCGGGTGGCGGCATATCCTCTGGATGAGGTCGAAAAGATCACGGGGGTACCTGCCAAAGACATTCAGGCCGCCGCCCGCCTTTACGCCACCAGCAAACCGGCCTCCATCCACTGGGGGGTGCCCATTGATATGACCCCCGGTATTTCACCCCTGTGCCATGCCATTGCCACCCTTTGGGCCATCACCGGCAATCTCGATGTTCCCGGCGGCAACGTTTTTACCCGTCCGGCCTTCAATGCGGTGGCCTATGCCCTGCCCGGCGCCGAAGGCGTCATCAAGCTCAAAGACCAGGCCCAGGACAAACCCCGCATCGGTGCCGACCGCTACGGGCCGTTTAACCGTTTCGTCTGGCGGACGCAAACAGATCTCACCCTGGAGCAGATATTCAGCGAAAAGCCTTACCCGATCAAGGGCTTATGGGTTCAGACCTGCAATATTCTGGGCAACATCGGCCTGGACCCCAAGCGCTGGCGGAAAGCCTTGCAGAAACTGGATTTTATTGTGGCGGTGGACCTGTTTCCCAATGCCACCACCCAGCATGCCGATGTGGTTTTACCGGCAGCCACCTTTTTAGAGAAAGACGGTGTGCGCAGTTGGTGGGTGCCGCTTCAAAGCATCAACAAAGCCCTTTCAGTTGAGGATTGCAAACCGGATGTGGAAATCAACTTCGAGCTGGCCCGACGTTTCGACCCGGATTTCAAATGGCAAACGGTCCACGAGCTTTACGACGAGATTATCAAGCCTTCGGGCATGTCTTACAAACAGCTTCAGGAAAAAGTCTGGGCGCTTGCTCCCGAAGGCCATCCGAGTGTTCCTTACCACCGACATGAAAAGGGCCTGCTGCGCCCGGACGGCAAGCCAGGCTTTACAACACCCACCGGTCTTTTTGAACTTTATTCCACCCTGCGTGAAGATTGGCGCCTTGACCCGCTGCCCCATCACGAGGAGCCGCCCTGGACGCCGCTAAGCCGCCCGGACCTGGCAAAAGAGTATCCGCTCATCCTTTCCACCGGACGCAGATCTCCGGTTTACTTTCACTCGGAACACCGCCAGATACCCTGGTTGAGAACCATCGACCCGGACCCTGTTGTGGAGATTCACCCGGAGACCGCCAAACAACACGACATCGGCAGTGGTGAGTGGGTGTGGGTTGAAAACTGGATGGGACAGGCCCGCTTCAAGGCCAAGGTGACCCTGGTGGTGCCGCCCTGGATGGTGATGGCCACCCACGCCTGGTGGTATCCGGAAAAAAATGGTGCCGAACCGGAGCTGTACGGAACATGGGAACATAACATCAATATGCTCTTGCCGATGGGCGATCAGGGCAAAGACGGGCTGGGCGCCCCGATAAAACACAATCTGTGCCGCATATACAAAACCGGCACATAGTGTATTATATCGAAATTTCTGCGCAAGATTCTGGTAATTTGACATGTTGACGAATGCGCCAGCTGTCGTGAAAATTCGAATATCAATGCTGCTTTAAAACGAATGAAACACAGTACTATTTCAAATGGCCATTTTTCACAGCACAAATTATGAAATGGGCTAATAGGAGCATTTAGTTATGGCGAAAAACCCGCAATATGGTCTTTTAATCGATTACGAATACTGTACCGGCTGCTATGCCTGCCGGGTGGCCTGTTGCCAGGAGTATGGTCATGAAGCGGGATCATCCGGCATGCAGGTCATCGAACAGGTACAACCGCTGCCCAAGGGCAAGGCCTACCTGTGCTTTTTGCCGTTTCCAACCGAGCTGTGCGTCCTTTGTGCGCCGCGCACTAAAAAAGGCCTTCAGCCGGCCTGCGTTCAGCACTGCATGGCTAACGTTATCCAATGGGGATCTTTGGAAGCGTTGTCCAAGCAGCTGGGGAAAAAACCGCGCATGGTGCTCTGGTCACCACGGTAGGCCCTTATCGAGTATTATCTGACAACATGGCTGTGAGGTTAGGTGTCAGTGTTCAGGTTTCAGCCCGCCCTGGCCTCCGGCTCGTAGAGCCTACAGCTCGGTGAGAGAATAGCCTACGCCTCGGAGAGTGCGACATAACGGAGTTTTACTCTTCAACGTAGTAGATCCCAATAGTGTCTTGTCTTCCAGATTCATTCAGCGTTCGGTCTGGGCCAGGGGTTTCAGCTCAGCCGCTGGCCAAAAACGGACCGTTTAATCGAAATAGAAACTTTTGGGGCTCGGTTCCGAAAACGGCGTTGTTGGGTTACGCATTTCGCAATAACACCGCCAAAATGTAGGTTGGGTTGAGTGCAACGAAACCCAACAAAGCCTGGAGTAGGCTCAACCCAACCTACAAAGGCAAAGTGGCCCAGGATGGAACCAACTCCAACTTTTGAAATGTTTCATACGAGGAGTTAACTAAAAAATGAACTTCGAACATTGAACGTCCAACATCGAATAATGTGTTCTGTCGATTTAAAATAAAGAACGAAACAAAACTTTACACGCCAAATATCTTTTTTTATACTCCCTACCGAAGGAGAGGTTTCCCATTTTTTCTTTCATCCTATCCTAGTTGGACAGCACCGAAAGCAGAACCCCAACGTTGCAACTCTGGGGTGAATTTAGGAACTATTATATGCAGATTCTAAAAAGGCTTTTTCTTCTTTTAGCGCCTTACTGGAAAACCATCATCATCAGCGCCGTTTTGCTGGTGGGACGTGCCGGACTGGAACTGGTGCCGCCGCTTTTTCAAAAATCGATCGTGGATGAGGTCATCACCGCCCGCGATTTGAGTTTGCTGGCAATGTTGATTATCGGCTTGGTTGCCGCCTATGCCCTGCATCAGGTGGTTCAGATCGGCGACAATTATGTGCGCCACACCCTGGGCGAAAAATTCATCCTGGACCTGCGTATCCGGCTGTATGCCTATCTTCAGAAAATGTCTCTTTCCTTTTTTGAACGGACTTCAACCGGGGAATTAATGTCCCGGGTTACCAATGATCTCAGTGCCCTGGAACATTTCGTCACCCATGGTTCAGCGCTCACGGCCGTGGATTTGATCCGGCTGGCAGGCGGTTCAGTAATACTCTTTGTGCTGGATTACCGCCTGGCCGCCCTGGTCGTCATTCCGATCCCCATTCTGGCCCTAGCCTTGCGCCATTACAACACGAAAATACGGCCTGTCTACCGCGGCGTGCGTGCCCGGCTGGGTAACATCAATGCCAAACTTCAGGACAACCTCTCCGGCATCCAGGTCATCCAGGCTTTTGCCCGGGAGGATCTGGAACGAAAACGCTTTGCGGCCGAAAGCGAACGCTATTATCACGCCCGGGTAAAAGGGATTCGCTACTGGTCTGTTTTTTTCCCGACCATTGGTTTTGTGAGCGCCTTGGGAACCGTTGCCGTACTGGGTATCGGAGCCGTAATGGTGGTGCGCGGTCAATTGACACTGGGTACCCTGGTGGCGTTTCTGGCCTATATTACCTCTTTTTATGAACCCATTAATCGCCTGACGGAGGTCGACAACATTTTTCAGGAAGCCATTGCAGCGGGAGAACGGATATTTGAACTGCTGGATGAAATAACCGAAGTCAAAGACGCGCCGGACGCAATTGATCTGCCAACCATCCGCGGAGAGATGGTATTCGACCAGGTTACCTTCCGCTACGGCACCGGTGACCGGGTTTTGCATGCCATCAATTTCAAGATCGAACCGGGAGAAATGGTTGCCCTGGTCGGCCCCAGCGGCGCCGGCAAAACCAGTATTGCCAATCTGATCTGTAGATTTTATGACCCCATCCAGGGACGCGTCAGCGTTGACGGCCACAATCTCCGTGATATCAAACTGGCCTCGTTGCGACACCAGGTCGCCGTGGTCCTGCAGGACTCATTTCTGTTTAACAATACCGTCAGCCAAAACCTGCTTTACGGTAAACCGGATGCCACCCCTGATGAACTGATTGCAGCCGCCAGGACAGCCAATGCCTATGATTTCATTACAAAGCTGCCCGAGGGTTTCGATACCGAGCTGGGCGAAAGGGGCGTCAAGTTAAGCGGCGGGCAGAAGCAGCGGCTTGCCCTGGCCCGGGCAATCCTGGCCGATCCGAAAATCCTCATTTTAGACGAGGCCACCTCGTCCGTAGATGCCGAAGCCGAGTATCTGATTCAGCAGGCGTTGGAGAGAGTTCTAAAAGGGCGCACCGCCCTGGTCATTGCTCACCGCCTGAGCACAATTCGCAATGCGGACAAAATTCTGGTCCTGGATTCCGGCAGAATCGTTGAAACCGGCAATCACGCAGAACTGATGCAGCGCGGCGGTCTTTACCGCCGACTTTATCAGCGCCAGATGGAATTGGCGGCGGTTTAGGAAAAGGAAAGCATTTCATTTATTTGATTGATAGCTTAGCCATTGACCTAAAGATACCGAAACGCTAATTGTGTGAAATCGTCGGCTTTTACAGGGCTTATCAATCAAAGCCTGCCGGCGTTTCGAGATTCGAAATCTCCGCACGGGCGGCATCCAACACATGCTTTGGAAACATTCTAAGTTCAGATGCCGTGAATTTATGTTGCGGTAAATAGCGACTGACCAGGTAGGCTGCGGCAATCCCTTGGTGCCGGTCCCTCTTTTTTTTAATTGAATCGCGGTCAGGTTGTTCACTCAACCAGATTTTATGGAGTGCGAACGACCTGGGGTCAGGGCAGAACATGGCTGCCGGATAACCATCATCGCCGACAACAATCTGTGAAAACTTCGGCGATGACACCAACCATTGCAAGTTTCGGATTTCAACTGCTTTCAGATCCGTGTCGCCACCCATTCGCTGCCGTTCTTTCTTTAAGATCGGCTTTCCCGGAACGCGACCATATAGGCTTCGTAGAGCTGGGCTGTATCAATAAAAATCCGCCTTTGATTGGCGGACATCTCTTTTGGTATAAACTCGTTTTCCTTCATTTTAACAACCACCCTGAATTGAAGGAAAAATTGTAAAGCAGCACCTGCATCCCCAGAGCAAGCAAGTTTTCCTTCATTTTTTATTAAATGCCATTTTGAAGGAAAACTTTTCTGTAGTCAATATCTTATTTGCCAATTGCACGAGGGTCTTTAAACTTAAAAGATTAAATGACGTTCGTGCACATTAAAAGACTGTTATTGAGTGCGGCAAGTGGTTGGGAGATCGCCCTGCTTTGGTATCTCAAACGTGTGGAATTGCCGGATCATCCCCGAAGGGGTGCAAAAACCCAGTGTAATCGGCAGAACTTTAAGCTTATAGCTCATCTATGCTAACCTCAACAGCATCTGCTTTTTCAGCTTTGCGTTCCTCGATAATTCGGCCAAGCTCTAAATCATCAGTATATTTGGACACGCACATTGTGGTGTGGCTGTATGCGGGCTTGTTGGACAAATTTACACCAAAAGCCAAGGCGGGCATTGATGACAACACTGTTGTCATTTCTCAATTCGTAAGGCTGGAGCTTCAATACCTGTATGAAATCGGACGCATAAAGGTTAAACCGGATAAGATAATAGGCGCTTTAGCCGGTGAAATTGATTTAAGAATTTCAGAATGCCCGCTAAATAATATCATTGAAGAAGCACTGAAGATCAATTGGACCAGGGATGTTTTTGATCGGTTGTTGGTCGCCGAAACCATGCGGAATCAATCTTTATCGCTCATAACGGCGGACCAGAAAATTCGTGAAAAATTTATCCAAGCGCTCTGGTAGCTTATTGCACATCAACTAAATTTATGGATAAGTTGATGTTTCACTCATTTCTCACCCTCCGGATCGCAGTTGATGGCTTATTGAATCATGAGCGTACAAACCAGCTCACCGGTCGTCGCAGGCTAACCGGATCCGGGTAAGTATTCAAATAGCCGATCCTCAACACGAAATGAGGAATTACACGTTGTTCATGTTCGGCCGCGATCTGCTTCAAGCCGGATTTTTCCTCCAGATACTGGGTCATGGGTTGAATTGCGATATTTCGTTCCCGCGCCGTCAAGACCATTTTTTCAAATCTTCTCCCGCTGTCGATTAAATCGGAAACCGTCTGCCCCTTACCGGTAATGACGAGCCAGCCACCGCCTTGCCGGGCCAGTTTGGCAATCTGATCAACGCTTTGTTTTCGCGAGCTCGGTTTCATGAAATCCTCCGGGTTCATGAAATTTCTGACGAACCAGCCCTTGAAACCGCGAATTTCCATCCCTTCAAGGGTCAGTCCATCACGGTGGCGTTCGGCTTCTGTGTTGCTGAGCCGCACCCACTGGACCAGTTCTTTTTGGGCGTTATCCCGCTGGGTCTGAATCCGGAAATTTTCAATCGCCCCCTCCTCGATGCAGGTGGCATGATCGGTTCCCCTTGGAAAGTAAAACAAACGTCCCGTCAGATGTTCTGATAACGCGCGAATGTCTTCTGCATTAATCTCTTTGGACAGGTAACCGTGCTTGACGGTCATGCGGCGGGTGATGCGTTGCAGCGGATAATCAACCGGTTTTGCTTTTTTCAAGGTAACTTTGATCACATCCTGTTCGAAAGGGTCCTTGGCAATGACCGCCATTTCAGCTTTCAGACCGAAGGTGTGTGCCGCGATAGAAAGATTTTCGGCAAAGGCTCCGATGGAAAGCAGGATCTCCCGGTTGCCGGGGTCGACTGCCGGCAGCCGGCGCTGCGGGTCGACGCCGATGATCCACTCATTTTGATTTAAGACCCGCACAAACCAGGGTTGGGAATTATGACCACTGGGTGCCAGCGACGCATAGTATAAGATGGAATTACCCGCCGCATCCAGTTGTTTGGCTGTATGTCCGGGAGGATTTTGGTCTGGCAAATCCGAACGGCGGATACCCGAGCATCCGGAAAGCAAGGACCCGCTGCCAACGGCCAATGAACCGGCGGCCAAGGCTTTTTTTAAAAAACTTCTGCGATTCAATTTCATGGTAAAACTCCTTTGGATTTGGTCACTTACCGGTGACATTTTAAACAAAAAAATTTGCGCCTACTTGCCGGCCCCGGCAAAGGTACCCTGAATCATTGTATCGATGGCGCCCTCCAGTCGCTGCCAGCCGGCTTCGGAGTCAAGGTCAATGCCATTGTAGTAGCGAATTTTACGTCCGCGGCTGACCAGATAACTGATCCCGGCCCCAATAATAGCCCCCATAGCTGCGATATCAGGCCCTTTATCTGCTGATTGGAAAAACATTTCGAAAAAATTCGTCATGGTATTCTCCCGGATAGTTTCCAGTTCGACGGTCAGTTCGTTTCGCTCGATCATTTCCCAGGCAAGGATTTCCTGGGTGAGCGGCCGCGTCCGGATGGCCGCCATGAAATTTTTTCCCAAACGGGACAATTGTTCGGCCAGGGGCAACTGACCGAATGCCACCACATCCCCCCCGGCAAGTTCATTAATCGAGGGCCAAAAATTACCCTCACGGCCAAAGGCAACAATAAGCTCCGGCAAGCCGCCAAAATAGCGGTAGATTAAAACCTTATCAACCCCGGCTTCCCGGGCGACGGCATTGACCCCCAACCCGGTGAAGCCTTCCCTGGCCAACAAGGTGCCGACTGCCTCAATTAGCCGGGCACGGGTAGACTCGCGGTCTCTGATTTTTGCCGGAGCAGCACGGTTATCTTTATTTGCCATAGATTTTCTTCAATCATTTTTGAAAACCAAATTTATCACCGACTGGTGACATTGTCAACAAATTATTAAATCAAATGATATTCGGGGGATCATTTATTATAAAATTTGAATTTACAGGCGATGTATGTTAACTCCTTAACGATTTTAGATCATGCCTTCTTCTAAATTTTTACCTCTTTTCCCCTAATTTTTAGGGATATAAACTTATGGGAAATTTAATCGCTGTCGTAACCGGGGGTACCCGCGGGATCGGCATGGCAATTGCCGAATCATTGGTGAAGCGTGACGCATCTCTTGCTATAACTTACAAAGGTGAGGATGAAGACGCCGGCAAAGCCCGCCGGCACCTGGAGGGTTTGCTGAAGGAAAACCAGACCCTCCTGACCCTCAAAGGCGATGCCGGCGACCCCGATGTCGTGGCCGATCACCATCGCACCGTTCGCAGCAAACTGGGTGCGGTGAACATCCTTGTCAACAACGCCGGGATTATGCCGGCAAGATCTTTTGATGAAATCAGTGTGCAGGATTGGGACGAGACCATGCGCGTCAACCTCAGCGGCGCTTTTTACTGGTGCCGGCAGGTCGTACCGGACATGAAGGCAAATAATTTTGGACGCATTGTCAATATCTCATCCATTGCGGCCCGGGGCGGCGGTGTGGTCGGACCCCACTATGCGGCCTCCAAAGCCGGCATGCTGGGATTGACCCGCTATGCCGCCAAAGAGCTGGGTTTATCCGGGGTTACCGTCAATGCCATTGCGCCGGCCTTCATCGAAGATGCCGGAATTTTTGCGCAGTGGACGAAAGAGAAAAGAGACGTGCTGAAGAGAAAGATTTTCGTGCCGCGTCTCGGAAATGTTCTGGATGTCGTTCGGGCCATCGATTACCTGATCGACTCGCCCTTTGTTACGGGGGTGACCCTGGATGTGAATGGCGGGGCATTTATGATTTGATTCGAATAAGGAGAAAACTTATGATTAAAGGTATCGGTCATCTGGGTATCGTCGTTAAAGATATCGAAAAAAGCTTAGATGCATTATCGCAGATTATTAATTTTGAAAGTCCTGCAATCAAGGAATTTCCGGAAAAGAAGATGAAATGTGCGGTTGTGGAGGTAAACGGTGTCGCATTGGAGTTTTTACAAGATAAAAGTGAGGATGGATTTCTGGGGCGCTTTGCCGCAGAAAAAGGGGATGCCATTCATCATTTCTGCTTATTGTCGGACAACATCGAAGAAGACGTTGAAGACCTGAAGCAGCGGGGTGTTGCAATGCTGGATCAAGAACCAAGAATCGGATTAAGAGGCAAAAAGATCGCCATGACCATGCCCAGCGCCTTGAACGGCATCACGATTGAGCTCTCAGAACCATAGACTGCAAAAGTTTGGCCACTAAGACACGAAGGCACAAAAAAAATGAATGGATTCTATTTTAATGCTCAATATAGACAGGATTCGCGGGATTATTTTTAGATTTTGAATTTCCGGTTTCCGGATGAAACCGTGAAAAAATCCTATTCATCCTGTTGATCCTGTCAGATAAAAAATTTTTAAAAAGAATCCAATCCTTCGTCCACCATTATGCTTTGCTATAAGGAGGTAACGTGAACGATCCGTTGTTTGAACCCATTAAAATTAATCAACTGGAATTGAAAAATCGAATTTGCATGCCGGCCATGCACATGAACATGGCCGTGAATTTCGAAGTCAGCGATCAGCTGATCGACTTTTATGCCGAAAGGGCCCGGGGAGGTGTGGGGGTCATTACGGTCGGATATGCCACCGTCGATGAGTACTCCGGCAACGTCACCAACATCGGTGCGCACAAAGATGAATTTATCCCCGGCCTCAAGCGCCTGGCGCATGCGATCCAGGAAAACGGTGCGCGCGCCGTCGTTCAGATCAATCATGCCGGTCGTTACAACTTTTCCTTCTTTCTGGACGGCAAACAGGCGGTGGCGCCTTCGGCCGTGCCTTCCCGAATGACCAGAGAAACGCCGCGGGAGCTGACAATCGATGAAATCAAGGAAATAGTTAACCGCTTTTCCCAGGCGGCCGCGAGGGTAAAAAAGGCCGGTTATGATGGTGTTGAAGTGCTCAGCGGCACGGGTTATCTGATCAGCGAGTTCCTCTCTCCATTCACCAACAAAAGAGTGGATGATTACGGTGGATCTTTCGAAAATCGAATGCGCTTCGGTCTGGAAGTCATGCAGGCTATCCGGCAGGAAGTTGGCGCTGATTTTCCCCTAATTGTGCGCATGAACGGCAATGATTTTATGCCCGGCGGCAACGGGCGCAGGGATTTGCAGGAATATGCCCAGCGATTGGTTCAAGTCGGTGTCGACGCCCTCAACATCAACGTGGGCTGGCATGAGGCCAGGGTACCTCAAATCGTGACATCGGTTCCCCGGGGGGTGTTCGGCTATCTGGCCAAAGGCATCAAGGAATTGGTGGATGTTCCGGTCATTTCCGGTCACCGCATCAACGATACGGCCACAGCTCGTGAAATGATCGGCGACGGTCTGTGCGACATGGTGGCCATGGGCCGTCCTCTGATTGCCGACCCGTTTCTGCCGCAGAAAGCAAAAGCAGGGCATGAAAAAGGAATCGTCCACTGCATTGCCTGCGCCCAGGGCTGTTTTGACAACCTTTTCAAGTTAAAGCCCGTCGAATGCCTCTGCAACCCCAAAGCAGGCCATGAGAAGGAAACGGCTGTCGAAAAAACGAAAGCACCCAAAAAAGTTATGGTAGTCGGCGGGGGAGCCGCCGGAATGAGCGCGGCGCTATCCGCCCGGGAAAAAGGCCATAACGTCACCCTCTGCGAAAAAGGAAGCCGCCTGGGCGGCCAGCTTTACCTGGCATCCGCCCCGCCGGGCCGCGAAGAATTTGCCGAACTGGCAAAAGATCTGGAATATCAGGTGGCGCAAAGCACCATAAACGTGGTTTTGAATCAATGCGTTGATGAAGCGCTGCTCGACCATGAAAAACCGGATACCGTCATTTTAGCAACCGGGGCGCTGCCGATTAAACCGCCGATCCCGGGTGTCGAGCTTCCCCATGTCGTTCAGGCATGGGAGGTTTTACAGGAGACCGCCGTAACCGGCCGGCGCGTGGTGATCGTTGGCGGCGGCGCCGTGGGTGTTGAAACCGCCCTCTTTCTTGCCGAAAAAGGAACTCTTTCCCCGCAAGCATTGAAGTTTCTCCTGGTAAACCGGGCCGAGGATCCGGAGGACTTGTATGAACTTGCAACCCGGGGCACGAAAAATATCGTCGTGATTGAAATGATTGATAAAATGGGTAAAGACATCGGTAAAACCACGCGCTGGGGAATCTTACAGGATCTGTCCCGTCAAGGCATTCAAACAAAGGCAACAACCAAGGCTCTTGAGATCACCGAAACCTGCGTCAAAGCAGAAATGGACGGTAAAATTGAAGAAATCCCAACCGATACCGTGGTGCTCGCGGCCGGTGCGGCTTCTTATAATCCGCTGCAGGAATTCGTTGAGAAACAGGGAATTCCATGCAAGGTTATCGGCGATGCCGCCAAAGTGGCCCTGGCGTTTGATGCGGTCCATCAGGGATTTGAAGCGGGAAGAACCGTGTGAAAAGAATCGGTTAAGTATTGCACCATTTTTTTGGGGGGGGTTATGGTAATGAAGGAACCGTGCGTTGTGATTGCCCCTTGTACCATAAAAAAAAATTGTGACTCCTGATCCACCAAAAAAATAAAGGGAAACAAAAAATGAGCAAACGAAGTGATCTAATGACCAAAGGTCCGGAACGGGCCCCCCATCGCTCGCTGTTGCGGGCCGACGGATTTACCGACTGGGAAATGGAGCGGCCGATGATCGGCATCGCCAATTCCTTCAACGAAATCATTCCGGGACACATGCATCTGGACAAGCTGGTGGATGCCGTTAAAGCCGGGATATATGCGGCCGGCGGAACCCCGGTGGTGTTCAATACCATCGGGGTGTGCGACGGCATTGCCATGAATCATGTGGGTATGAAATACTCCCTGCCCAGCCGGGAGCTGATTGCCGACTCCCTTGAGATCATGGCCACTTCCCACCCGTTTGACGGACTGGTGCTGATGTCATCCTGCGATAAAATTATACCGGGCATGCTGATTGCAGCCGCGCGCTTGAATATTCCCTCTATTTTTATTTCCGGCGGCCCCATGCTGCCGGGGAAAGTGCACGGTAAAGATACGGGGCTTGACAAAGTTTTCGAGGCTGTCGGTCGTTTTAAAAGCGGCAAAATATCCGAACGGGAATTGACCGAAATTGAGTGCAAGGCCTGTCCGGGGGCCGGTTCCTGCTCGGGAATGTTTACCGCCAACACCATGAGCAACCTGGCGGAATCCCTGGGGATGGCCCTGCCGTTTAACGGAAGTGCGCCGGCGGTCTACGCCGAGAGAGTCTGGCTGGCCAAACAAACCGGGTACAAGGCGGTCGAGCTGGTCAAAGCGGCCATAAAGCCTAGAGATATTATGACCAAAGAGGCGTTTTACAATACGATTGCCGCGGACATGGCCTTGGGCGGTTCCACCAACACGGCGCTACACATTCCGGCCATCGCCTATTATGCCGAAATCGACATCACTCTCAAAGATTTTGGTGAGGTCTCTCATAAAATCCCGCACTTGACCTCTATCGCCCCGGCAGGCCCCCATCACGTGGTGGATTTCTTTTATGCCGGCGGTATTCCCGCTATTATGGCGGAGTTGAACAAATCCGGGCTTATCCATCCGCAGGCCATGACCGTTTACGGCCTTCCGCTGGGTGAGATGCTCGCTGATATTCAGGCCGCTATCAAAGATCCAGCCGTTATTCGCACGGTTGAAAACCCGGTGCATGCCACCGGCGGCCTGGCCGTATTAACCGGCAACCTGGCCCCCGACGGCGCTATTGTCAAACAGGCCGCGGTGGCCGATGAAATGCTCAAGCATTCCGGTCCCGCCCGCATTTTCAGCTCGGAGGAAGACGCCTTTCAAACCATAGTGGACGGCAAAATCAATAAAGGCGAGGTACTTGTGGTTCGTTACGAAGGGCCCAAAGGGGGTCCCGGAATGCAGGAGATGCTCTCTCCCACCTCCGCCCTGGCCGGAATCGGCATGGATAAAGAGGTGGCCCTGATTACGGATGGGCGCTTTTCCGGCGCCAGCCGTGGATCCGCCATCGGGCACGTCTCACCCGAAGCCGCCGCCAAAGGCCCGATCGCGGCCATTCAGGACGGGGACATCATCAAAATCGACATCCCCGGCAAAACGCTGAATGTTCAACTCTCCGCCGAAGAAATCCAGCAAAGACTGGATGGGTTGCCGGATTTTGAACCCAAGATCAAAAGCGGTTATCTGGCCAGATACGCAACCATGGTATCCAGTGCGGATAAGGGGGCGGTGTTTCCACGGTAACCTTGGTTCTGGTTACTGGGAGCTGGATACTGGATGTCAGAGACTCATAATTTAAATGGGTAATCGTCTGGTATGACTAAACTTACTCGCTATATCAAAATTATAAAATTTCCAAGTGCCAAAATACAAATCACAAACAAATACCAATGACCGAAATTTAAAATTCGAAACAGATAGAAAAGCCGCCCAACATCGAATAAGTGATCGAAATGTTTCGGTCATTTGAGCTTGGAATTTTAATAATGTTTAGAATCCAACAACAACATATTGTATGATAACCCAACTAAATATACAAGAAGTTCGCTGGATTTCAATCCTAAATTAGGATAATGAGCTCCGATTCCTCCAATCCCTGATTCATCAGCTCTTCCAAGTTTCACTGTTGCTCCGATTACCGGGTGCCCCTCTTTAGCTCCCCATCCTTCCGTCATACGCCTTGAGTCTTGCTCTATAATTATTAGAAATCATTATTAAATCTTTAACCATCTTGATTATTTTATTTATTTTTTGTATTGTACCTTAATATATCAAGAGGACCAATTAACCTTGAATTTAAATCCTGAACATAAAAGGATAAAAAATGGTTCAGCCAGATTAAAATCCCGCCTCTCAAATACGAGAGCGGGATTTTTATTTTTAATTCAGAATAATAGATATTATTCAATTATTGAGATTTAGGCCTATTCCTTCCGATATTCATTGAATTTCAGGATATTAGGTAGTATAGTTCGAAACTAAAACTCTTCCCTAACGGCTCTCTGTACCAGGGATTCCGTGATTTCCGGAGGACACATGGCAACATTATTGAGTGGCATACGAGACAATCACCGAAGAGGATCAGTTGGTGATTTCCTTAAAGAGAAAATAAGGTCCGATGCCTCGTTATCCTTCGTTTCCGCATATTTTACTATTTATGCATTCGAATCGCTTAAACCTCAGCTTCAGAACATTAATCACCTTGATTTTCTATTCGGCGAACCAAGATTTATTCGAACATTAGATCCTGACAAGACAGATAAAAAATTTTTCAAATTGTCGATGAAAAACTGGAGCTCGCAAAACGGCTGTATCAGAAGCAACTCGCCAAGGAATGTGCTGACTGGATTCGATCAAAGGTCGACATCCGCTCCTTAAAACAAAGCAACCTTCTACACGGGAAAATGTATCATGTCCGCTGCGATGGGGTCGATGATGCGATCGTGGGCAGTTCAAATTTCACCGTGAAAGGCTTAGGCTTAGGAGCCAACAGCAATCCCGTCGGCAGGATTTCAAGATATTCTAATCCCGACAGCATCAGAAATCCAAAAAAAAGATTGACCAAAATATTTACCCAGGAACTTGGACAGGGCCGCCGGTATGTGGATTACCAGCATGCGATTATGCTTGCCAGAAAAATCCCAGACTTCAACAGAATCAGGCGGTCGGAATCGTTTAAGAGATTCGCATTAAAGGTTGCAGGGTTCAGGCTGTGAGACTTTTAAAAGCATATAAGAAGTTGCGCCGCTTTACCAGGAAGCAAAGGAGCTTACCGCCATATTCGTGGCGCCCATTCGTACCTCCAAATATGCAATCACCAAATAAAAATCAATGATGGAACAGGGCCCATAATGGAACTCGATACAAATAAGATTGATTTCAAGAAGCTGGTTAGTGCTATTCAGCAAGTTCATAACCAGCTTTTTGATCAGGCCTGCCGTGCGGTCAATACCAGCCTGACGCTACGCAACTGGTTGATTGGATTATACATACGGGAGTACGAGCAACATGGGACAGATCGCGCGCAATATGGCGAGTCATTGCTGGATCGTCTTTCTGAAGAGCTGCGCCGAATCGGTATCCCCCGAAGCGACACTCGGGAATTGCGCCGATACCGGCTCTTCTATTCTGTCTACCCGCAAATTCGGGAGGCGTTGACTACCGAATCCGGCTCACGGCTCCTCCTGAGCAAAGATTCGGGAGTCAGTGACTCCCAAATGTCTTGCGCATCCCAGATCAGTGGAAAAACGCTCATCTCCAGGCTTTCCTTTACACATTTAGTTGAGTTGATCAAGCTTGAAGATGCCACGAAGCGCCTATTTTACGAAATGGAGTGCATCCGGGGCAATTGGTCGGTTCGGGAACTGAAACGCCAGATAGGCAGCCTCTACTATGAGCGCTCCGGTCTGTCGTACAACAAAAACTCTCTGAATTGGCACAACAAAGCGCAGAGAAAGACGAGCCTAAGTTGGCCATCCGCGATCCTTACGTTTTCGAGTTTCTTGGACTCAGGTCCAAAGAAGTTATGAGCGAATCGCATCTGGAAGACCAGCTTATCGACAAACTCGAAGCCTTCCTGTTGGAACTGGGCCACGGGTTCTGCTTTGAAGCCAGACAAAAACGTATCCTGATTGGCGATGAACATTTCTTCGTCGATCTGGTGTTTTATCACCGCATCCTCAAATGTCATGTGCTGGTGGATTTGAAGCTAGAAAAGTTCAGCCATGAAAATATAGGCCAGCTCAATACCTATGTGAGCTGGTATCGGGAAAATATGATGATCGAAGGTGATAATCCACCGGTCGGCATTCTGCTCTGTACGGACAAAAACCACACCCTCGTCGAATACGCTTTGGCCGGCATGGACAATAACCTCTTCGTATCCAAATACCTGCTTGAGCTGCCAAAGAAAGAGGAAATGCAGCGGTTTATTGAAGAACAAGTTCGGGAAACAGTGGATGAACATAATATAAGCAAAACCTTCTCGAAGCTGAAACGGCATCTATGATACCATCGATGGTACCATAAAATGATATAAAAGGGGCTGATCAAACGAGAGGGAAAACATCGATGGACGCGTTATCGGCTACCTTAAAATTCTATTCGGAATCCTTTTCGCAATTATTACGAATAGCGTTCCAAATAGCGTTCAAATAGTTCTACCTATCCTAACGGAATGCCAATGGAACAGAAATCACGGAATCTTAATGGAAAGAAGACTAATATTAGATGAGATAGGGTATTGGTCGGAAATAAATCTGGATATTATTGGGGAATACGCATCTGCTTATTCCAAAATTTTGGGTAGCCAAAAAGGCCCTGAACTGTAGCTAATAGATCGTAAATAAACGATATACTTAAAATCATTAGGGATCGATTAGGAATAGACTTTGAATTCAGGTTAATCATGACTTTTTTGTAATTGAAGAAAAGGTGGGTTTTCTGGTCACTAAAAACGCAACTCCGCTGTTCATTATTAAAGCAAAATTAAATGAAAAAAACGAATTCGCACAAATGGGTCTTTGTATCCCGGTTTAGGACAAACGCCTACGGTAGCAGAGCGTCCAAACTGGCGTGCAAGCGGATCAAGGAGGCGGTTTCCGAGATAAAAAAGGTTTCCCGGAAAGATCCTGTATTGGGAGCTGAAGGGTCCATTAGATTTATGGAAAAGCTCTGGCCCGCTTTACAGCATGTGGATATGAAATTACAGGCTCCGACGTATATTCTGCTTATGATTATGCCATGAAAGCCGCCGAACACTTGGGCATAACCGATCAGGTGAAAGCAGATATTGTCAAAATCGTGAGTGCGGATAAGTCCTTAGGAATGTTGGTTAAAGATATCCTCGGCCGTCACCTGGATCTAAGAAAAATTAAGTGATCGCTTTTTGTCATTGGCGTGAAAATAGGTGCCGCCCTTGAATTTTGCTAAGGCTTAAGAATGGGCGAAGTTAAAGACAAAAGAATCAAGAATGCCATTTGTCTATGACTTGCCCCGTCCATCTCTAAAAATAAAGCATAAATTCAGCGCACTATCGTGAAGATTCGAGATGAATAGTGGGAAAAAGAAAAAAAACAGATCCATTGATATCGGAGTTAGAATGCGCTTTAGACTTCGGTGAGTTCGTATTTTACAACCGTTCATGGGATTTTGTCCGAGGTCTGGAAAATGTGAAGCATAAATACAGTTTTATCCCTGATTTCGAAAAAACAGTGGCTGGCCGTCCTTTGAAAAAGCCTGAAACATTTAAAACACGAGCCCTGAAAAGATGGAAAAAACAAATATCATAACGAGCACATGCACGAGGAGTTAAACTGGATATGGCAAAACCAAAATGTGGATACTGTGGGCAAAAGGCAGCTAAAAGATATTGTCCATCTTTGGATAAATTACTCTGTCCTGTCTGTTGCGGTACCAACCGATTGAAGAATATTTCCTGCAAAGACGATTGTCGTTATCTTGACCATGAAGAATATCAGCAAAAAGTACGCAAGCAGAAGGAATTTAATGCTATTTTGGCAGAAATTCCACATTCTGAACATAATGACGTCTTTAAAAATGAAAAAGTAGCGTCTATTGCCTATCAATTTGAGTCATTTTTTGCAGATTGCTATATCAAAGGAGATTTTAATCTTACTGACCAAAAAGTGAAGACTGCCCTAACAAAAGTTTACTTTTTAAAGTTTAAAAACGAGCATATTAAGGCAGACGATTTTATGACGGTGCTGCTTCAGTTATATGAACAGATAAGTAATAAGGGTGACAGCCAGGATTTAATTGGCAAGGTAATTCTAAGAATAATAATCTCAATAAAAAAGATGACAGGGGGGCAATTTGGCGCATATGGGTATTTGAACTATTTAAAAAACAATATCCATCCATCTTCCCTGAATGGAACAAATGGACCTGTTATAGAATTTAAAGATGGTCGAATGACGGATTACGATAAATTGCGAAAGGATTAAAAAAAATCAGATTTAAATTTATAGTGAAAAACAGCAATTTTTCAATGAATCCGAACCCATGACAACGGCTTTTACCATCCTATTTAATAGAACCAAATTGGGGGGAATTTACATGGAGGGAAAAATGGAATTCAATACCATAAAATATGAAAGCCCGGAGGATGGCCTTGGTTTAATTACGCTAAATCGCCCCGATCGGCTGAATGCGATAAATCTGGAGATGCTGGAGGAGTTGCACCTTCTTTTCGAGCAGCTAAATACCGATGAAAATGTTCGGATCATCCTCATTACCGGTGCCGGCCGCGGGTTTTGTTCTGGAGCGGATTTGTTGGATGATCGCATTGCCAAAGAAGCTGCTACCCTTTTTTCAAGTGCCGCCACACATCTGGTTAAAATACAAAGAGTATATTCCCGGCTCATCATTGAAATGCGGCGCTTGCCGCAACCGATTATTGCAGCGGTGAACGGACCGGCAGCCGGTGGTGGAATGTGCATCGCTCTGGCATCCGATATAATTATTGCCAACCCTAACGCAGCTTTTACCCCTTCCTTTATTAACATTGGTTTATCCGGCGGCGAACTGGGAAGCTCATATTTTTTACCTAAACTCGTCGGCAATGCGCGGGCAGCCGACATTTTATTGACCGGCAGGACCGTGGATGCAGCCGAGGCTGACAAAATCGGACTCATTAGTCGCCTGGTAGATGAAGAGAAATTGATGGAGGTGGCGTTGGAGATTGCTGCTGACATGTTAGATAAAACACCAATGGGGTTGCGATTTACCAAAGAAGTTTTAAATCAAAACCAGAACGCCCCGTCACTGGAAAGTGCCATTGAACTGGAAAATCGTAACCAGAGTATCCTCTGCATAACCCCCGAATTCTTCAAAGCCGTAGAAAAATTCGGTAAGCGGAAAAAACGCCGTTGAATTTCAAATAGAACACCAATTTGTTGCTTTAAATCATCTTAAAAAGCTTATGTGATGTTTTAAAGGAACATCGAAACGATGGAAAAAACAAATATCATAAAATACTTGCGGAATCGTCATCAGGCATCTGCTCATCTTTAGTATAATAAAAAAACAAGAGAATGCTCTCTGACAAAAAGACACCATAAATTTCATTCCGCCTATCATGGATAAAGGGGGGGGGGGGGACTAAAAAATGGAAGGTAAAAGAGTATTAATTATTTATTTTATGCTTTTGATCGTTACAGCATCCTTTGCTCCTTCAAGCAGCGCCGCCGAGGATTTTAAAATCAAAAAGATTGCTGCAAATGAAGATTACACTTCTTCAGAATGTGTTTCGAATCAAAGCATACCATGCAATTGGGAAGGATGGAAAAATAGTTTTCCAGGAGTTAGATGCAAAAGAAGGCTTTGTAATCGCTACATTCAGGTTTTAAGTATGAAATGCATGGCCGGCTTTTTAGCCGAAGTAAGAGTTGATAGGATATGTGCGGCCTGTCAGGAATCTCCGGGTCTTTGAGAAAAACCTTAAACCAAGTTAAATTAGGACACAGATTTTCACGGATTTCCACAGATATTTGGTTTTTTTAGCTTTTAATATCCTGGTAATCCGTGTTCATCCGTGTCCCCAAAATGGAAATTCCCATACTTTAATTTAACTCCCAATCAGCAATTCCTTCAATCTTAATGAAGAGGGGCAAAAGTGTTGTTGCTCCATCCAAGCCAAAATTTAGGGCAAGGCGCCGGCACGCGTTATCAACTGGTTTTTTAGGACCCACTTTAAAAGTTCCATGCTGGAAGGCCCGAGGCGTGGAAGGAAACTAGCTGTGGAAAGACATAGCGGCCATCAAAATTTATCTTTCCAACCGATTTCCTTTTTCTAGCGGTAGACTCTAAATCTATGAATGGCACCCAATACCTTCATCGTATCAGGGTTAATGGAATATAGTGCGGCCTATCGCCGCAGCTGCGAAGTGGCACCCGCAGCGGTTGTTGCCAAATCCCTGCAGGCTGCTGCGGGCTTTGCGGCCCACGACAAATAAATTTGGCGCCAGACGAAAGGCATTGAAACAATCCCGCATATTTACCGAATCCGCGTCGGTATCCATCATCGCCTGATGATCCAATGGGAAAAGGAGAAAGTTTTGAAGGTTCTGGACTTGATTCCTCGGGCCCAACTTGAAATCTGGATTCGTCGGCGCGGCATGTGAAGGAAGTGTGCCGGTTTTAAAGGACATTATATGTTGCGCGCTTTGGCAATCATTAAATTCGCGAATTCTTTGCCGTCTTCCAAATCCGCATCATCAGGGTGTCCGGCGGCACTTTGGGCCTCCATGGCCCAGGCTTTGTGTTCAGGATTTTTTAACAGCGCATCGATTAAACTCGGTTTGACCTGGCCGCGACAGCCAAAGGTTCCGAGAACTGTTATCTTCAGCGCCAGGCTAAAAGCATAATACAGGGCTGCGATGGCCAGCTGACCTCCCCGGAAAGAACCGTGGGTGATAAAAAACGCCAGCTTTTTACCTTCCGGTACGCTTTTGATAAATTTCTCCACCTTTGCAGGCACACTGCTGGCCTGAACCGGAAATCCAACAAAGATGACATCATAGTCATTTGCGTTTGCGTCACTGATTGGCATAATCTCTTTTCCAGGTGCGTTTATACCGTCGTATATTGCCTTGGCCAGTTTCTCCGTATTGCCACTTTCAGAATAGAATGCCACCAGAGCTTTCATAAAATCCTCCTTTGCTAAAATTTCTCCATAAAAACCTATTGAATTTCAAGACTCATTTCAAGAAATTTGAATTATATTTTACACTTAAAGGGGCAAAAGTGGTGGAAACAGTAACTGGCCGGATCTCCGTAAGGTTTATTGGTCGTTTCCATGCAGGCGGCAATCATTTGTTTGGACATGTCCTCGTAATCCGGCCGTTTTTCTTCCTCTTTTTTGCACTCCATGCAAATCGGCTCAAGATCATAGACGGATAAAAGCCTGCGATCCTTATCCAGCAGCGTCTTACCACACCTCCGGCAACTCTCGACACATGCAAGTTGTTTTTCCCAATCCTTTTCCATTTTTCACCCCACTTGGTTCACTTTTAAGGATTATCTCTCCTCTTGACAGGTAAAAATTTTTTTGTCATATGCCAATGGGTAAGCATCCGTGCTGTGTCCACGGTGATTCTTTTAATTTTATTTTCACATCAACATCTTTCCAACGATGAACCGTCTGCCGGCTCCCGGCATTTTTATTAGTATTATCTTTTACACTTTTGTTTCAGACTCAAAAAAAGGTGCCCTTCAACTTATCAAATTGTGTGACTTTCAACATCAGGATCTTCTGGGGTTTTACAAATAATGATCACCAAATATTAGATGTCAATCTAGTTTACTAAAGCTCAGAAAGGAGGTTGATTTGAATATGTATGCTGAAAGATTCTGGCAAAAAAATTGGGATGAGGGATTGGAAGATCTTAACCCGGAAGAATACGAGACAACTTATGTGGAAATGATTAAACGGACCTTTGAAGAGGCTGCGGATAAAACCGCTTTGAGCTATTTGGGTGTCGAAATATGTTTTGGAGAATTAGATCAGTATGCCAATCAGTTTGCCAATGCGCTGATGGATAACGGCTTTGCAAAAGGTGACATCGTCGGAATAAATTTACCCAATTTACCTGAATACATAATAACGCTGATCGGAGCCTTGAGAGCCGGATGTGTCATTTCCGGGGTTTCTCCGTTGCTTTCAGCCGAACAGATTAAATATCAGCTAAATGATCTGGGCAGCACCGGCAGGAAAGTCGGCCTGGTAACTCTCGATGCCATATTTGCCGGGCATATTGTCAAAATTGCACCGGATATTCCACAATTGAAGCTGGTGGCAGCCACCAGTGTGGCCGGATTTTTACCGAAAATTAAACAGGTGCTGGGAAAACTTCTTAAAAAGGTGCCTTCGGGAAAGGTTATTCCCTTGGCAGGCATAACTGTACTGGATTTCCATCGGGATATCTTAAGGACCTCCCCGACTGATCCTAAAAAAATTGAATTGACACCGGATGATTTGGGATGGATTCAATATACCGGCGGAACCACCGGCACACCCAAAGGAGCGATGTTAAATCACAGAAATGCGGCCCATAATATTCTAAGTATCAATAAATGGCTGGGTTGGGAGTGGGGCAAGGGCACTTTATTATCGGCCTTTCCCATGTTTCACATCGCAGGGCTAACGGTTTGTGAAAGTGCACTTTTCTTCGGCTGGCCCCAGGTTCTCATTCCCAATCCGCGGGATACGGACCACATCTGCAAGGAAATGGCTAAATATAAGCCGACCAACTTGGCCAACGTCCCTTCACTTTATCAAATGCTGATGGACAATCCCAAATTCAAAGAACTGAATCATTCGGGATTGGGGACCTGCATTTCCGCTGCCGCTCCGTTTCCCAAGGAATCTCAGCAAGAATTGGAAGCCATTATCGGAAAGGGCAAACTGCTGGAGCTCTATGGAATGACGGAAACATCTCCAGTGGCAACCATGAACCCCTCAAAAGGCCCAAAGAAATTGGGGACCATCGGATTGCCTTTTTTAAATGTTGATTGCAAGCTCGTGGAGCCGGGCACCGATGAAGAAGTACCATTAGGTGAAGCAGGAGAAATCTGCATCAAGGGCCCACTGGTTATGCAGGGTTATTTTAACAGGCCCGATGAAACCGGGCTTGCCATCGACAGTGACGGATACATGCACACCGGTGATGTCGGCATCATGGATGAAGATGGCTACATTAGGATTGTGGATCGCACCAAAGACATGATAAATGTCGGCGGCTTTAAGGTATTTTCCAGCAAAGTGGAAAATACCCTGTCCGAACATCCAGCCATCAGCCTGCTGGCGCTGATCGGCGAGGATAATCAGGATCGACCGGGTTCCGAAATTGTCAAAGCCTATATACAGCTTGATCCGGATTATCGTGTTGACGGTGATGAGGATACGTTGAGGAATGATATTATTGCATTTGCCAAAGAACACTGCGCGCCCTATGAGGTTCCTAAAATTATCGAGTTTATAGATGAGGTACCTCTTACCGCGGTTGGTAAAATAGATAAAAAGGTTTTGCGATCAAAAATTTAAATGTCTTGACACCAGCATATTATGCAGCTATAAGTATCTGAAGTTATAGTAGTAGCTATATGGCAAAGCCGGGAGCTCGGAAGTACCGGGCTGAGAGGGACTCTATTTTGTCACAAAATTCTGAGTCCGACCGTTGAACCTGATCCGGATAATGCTGGTGGAGGAAAACTGCAGCTATCAAGCCGCCCTTCATTGGGCGGTTTTTTTTATCCCGCAACGGCCCTCAATTGCAAAACCTGCATATATTTTTCTTCTTAACCACCCGGCCTGCGATGTTGCC
>Ga0316193_10000170_pt1 | contig 36951 bp, 35 predicted proteins | sample MerIslsedime2_MG_FD_207735 | JGI IMG/M metagenome (GOLD analysis project Ga0316193, IMG submission 207735) | Coastal sediment microbial communities from Maine, United States - Merrow Island sediment 2 | ecosystem: Environmental > Aquatic > Marine > Coastal > Sediment | place: USA: Maine... | reverse complement strand
TCAGAATAGCGCCAAACCAGAGCACGCTCAGCGTCAGCATGCTGATCACCGCGAACAGTGACGATGCAAGCTTATCCGTGTTCTGGATAACGGTATCGAGATCAGGCAGCGTGTCGCGATAGTACTGCCGACTCAGCGGTCCAAGCCCCGGCGTCCTGCTCCAGTTGATCCCGTCAGGGAAAACCGTACGCAGACCAATGAGCCCAACCCAGTACGCGCGCGTCATCAGATGCACGACGAAACACGCAGCCAATCCGTAGCTGGCGCCAGCCAGCAGTGAGGCGCCCACGGTGCTGGCGATGACCAGACTCGTCGACAGATGCGTGTAGATGTCGGCAATCTTGTCGAACAGCCAGCCGGGGATCGAGAACAACGCGAAGATCGTCAGGCTCGAGATGATTAGCTCGAGTTCGTCAGTGCGATCGCGCAGCCGATCCATAGCCTCGGACTCAGCCCTGAGACGTGTTTCGAGTTCTTTGTCTTCCACCAGGGGCTACTGCCTCCTCGAATGCATTCGTGCCAAATCGCCTGAAAGCAGCCATTCGAACGGGTGTCGCTGAATGTCGCCCAAGGGTCACAAGCAACCCTCAGGACCAATACTAGCTCAATGTCTGCTTTGGGGCGTATAGCGGACTTTTAGGAAGAAGGCTTCTGATGGCCCAGGATCGAATGTCTGCTTTCACCGATAGCGGACGTTCAATTCCTCAAAATCAACCGAATTTGAAGGGCAGCTAACAGACAGAAGCGGACGCTCAGAGGATACCGCTGGAGCGGCTGCTTTCGATAATTAGGTCACGCTTGGTTGTTCCCGCAACATGACAATGCCAAGCCATGCAAACCACACTATCTGACCTAACCCGAAAACATCCATTAGCACATAAAACGCCGGGACAACTGTCAGTATTCCGGCTAGACCGACCAGCACACCAAGGTAGTTCAGCACCTTCGGCAGCTTGTCTGATCTTAACGCTGCCCAACTTAGTAGAAGAACCCATAATCCGCCGACAATCTCATTCCCGCCACCCAAGGCTTCTTGCACTGTTGTAATCGCCAACCAGAGCAACACAGCCTGATCCTGATTTTCGCTGAAGAGAGCAACGACTGTGGAGTTACCGATGTTTGCGATCATGCCACTCGCGATGACCAGACCAGCCCAGATTAGACCGAAGGCGGTCGCCGTCTGCATGATTGCGGGGGAGCCATCCTTCAACCGCGCGTGCAGCGCTAGCGCCAGGACTACGAGCACTACGCCGAACACCACATAGATGAGTAGGTTTGCGATGTACGATGCAACTTGTTTATCCGCGAGGAATGCGACCTGCTGGACGTGTCCTTCGTAGCCGGAGGGGTCGAGAATGGTCAGGAACAATCCGAAGCCTGTTACATACAATGCCGCCTCGATCAGTGCGGCTATACCTCCTAACTTTTGTAGATCACCAATCATCTTTCAGTGGCTCCTTTGGGTCACAAGCAGCCCGTCAGACCAAGTATAGCTCTATGACAGCTGCCGGGCGTAAAGCGGACATTGATCGCTACCTAAGAAATGTCTACATTTCTGCTGGAATCAGTGAGTAGACGATTTCTTTGAAGGAAACGACCGTGCCCAAATTACCAGCGGCAATGTATTGCGTATAGAAGGCGAAATGGGCGACCTGTCGAAATTCCAGTCCTTGGCTCGAGTTCGTAGTCCATTCATCTGCAGTCAAGCGAAAAAGCGATTTAACGCTGCGTAGGAAACCGGGCTAAGGCGGCCCCTCATTGAAGGTCGTCACTCCATTCGGGATGACTTCCCATGTTGCCTTGGAGCCAACGAAGATATGTCGGCCGATCTCAACCTTCGGATCGCCGTTGACACAACCCAACGTGATGCCATGAACAACGCCCTCATGTACGCCACAAAGTGTAGAGCCACAAACGCTGCAAAACTGCAGACCATACCCTTGCGCACTGGCATACGACGTTAGCAAGTCTTCGCCAGTCAGCCATTCAAACTCATCTGAGTTGACCAGCGCGTAGGCAGACGCCTGCGAGCTGAAGGCCTTGCGGCAACGAGAGCAATGGCACGAACGAGCATCACGCAGTTTTCCTGAGACACTGTAGGTGATCGCCCCACAAAAACACTCACCCGTTATCGCCATCGTTCAACTCACTTATCGTGTGTACTCGTGCCGGTCCAACCCCTGCTCTCGGCGTACCTCGAATACCAGATCAAGAGCGCCGCTACGACAAGCGGCATCAGGACCATTACGAGGATTTCAACGAGCGAGAAGTCGAAGTCAACACCCAGCGTGTGAACCGCTGTCACGATTACGCCAAGAAATGACACAATAAAAAAATAGGTCGCAGCTGACTTTCGAAGCAAAAGAAGAAGGCCGCCAAGCGCGCCGGCGATGACGGCAATCGCAAATCCTCCGCTAGCCCATACGGGGCGACCCTGAATTATTGCGCGTTCGGACTCGCGATAGGCGTCGAGCATGTCCGGGTTCATCTGCATAAAGAAATTAACGGAACCCAACACATTCCAGATGAGCGCCAACCCAGCAATCAACCAGAAGCTCCAGTGAACACGCGTAACAGCTTTGTCGTTCAAACTACTCTCCTGGCTATTGACGGGGAGACACCGGCTCAAGTCGCAACAACGCGCCGTTGTTTTCCTCGGTCAGAATATAGATGAGACCGTCCGGCCCTTGCCTGACATCCCGAATGCGTTGTCGTTGCTCAGCCAATAACGATTCGCGCGCGACCTCCTCACCGTCCTTGTTGAGAACGATGCGCTCAAGATGCCCTGTACCCGGAATGCGACCTGTGGTCAGGCCGCCGACGAACAGGTTGCCATGCCACTCGGGAAACGCGCTCCCCGTGTAAATCAGCAACCCGGAAGGTGCAATGGACGGCGCCCAGAGAACGGCCGGCTCGAGCATGCCTTCAGACCAGAAGTACCTCGACACTCGCGGTCCGTCGTAATGCCGGCCGTAAGATACGTACGGCCAACCGTAATTTGCACCCGCCTCTATGGCATTCAGTTCATCACCACCCTGCACGCCATGCTCGGTCGCATAGACCTGCCCGGTTGTTGGGTGAATGGCAAGCCCCTGCTGGTTGCGATGCCCCATCGAATAGATTTCCGGCTTGTATTCGCTGCGACCGATGAACGGATTGTCGTCCGGTGCTGAGCCGTCATCATTGAGGCGTAGCAGTTTGCCAACATGACTGCCCGGGTCCTGGGCAAGCAAGGCATTACCCCAGAAACTCGAATCCCCGTCCTCGCGCTCAACGCCAAACGCACCGCCAACGGTCATAAACAGTTTTCCATCGGGAGCGAACAACAGTCGTGCCGACGCGGTAAACGTACCGAGGTCTGCAAGCGGATCGGTCAGGGCTTGCTCGGTGTTCCAGGGTTCGACAAAGAAAACATCTTCAAGGTCTTGAAGCGATTCACCATCGAAGCGCCCACGAACCAGCGCAACGCCACCGCCGCCATTTGGCAACGCACGCGTGTATGAAAGATAAACGTAATGGTTATTCACAAAGTCAGGATGAATTGCGACTTCCATGAGCCCGGAGTAACCCCTGGCCTTGATATCTGTTGGCAGTCCCGCGATATCGCCCGCGACAAGCGCACCATCGCGCACCAGGCGCAGCGCCCCGCGGCGCTCGGTAACGAGCATGTCGCCATTCGGCAGGAACGCGAGTGACCAGGGGTGCGACAGCCCTTTCGCCACAGGCACAACACGGACAGTCGGCACAGCATGCGTATTGATGACGAAAGGCTCGTCCGGCAGTTCGACACGAGGTAGCCCTGGCGGCCGTGCCTCGCCTGATGACTCGATATCCTGCCAATCGGCCCCTTCGTCGATCCATCGGCGAATGAGGGCAATTTTTTCCTCGGGTATCTGCACACCCATTGAATACGGTGGCATGCGATCCTCTGCGGTGGCAGCACTCATTCGCCTGAACACTTCGCTTTGCTCCGGCTCTCCCGCAACTATGGGATGGCGTCCATCACCCAGGTCAGCAAATGCGAACTCCTGTTTATCGAGACGGAGATTGGCCTCGCGCGAGACATCCCACTCGCCGTGGCACGGGTAACAATAGGTTGCAAACAGGGGCTGGACGTCGGTGAGGTAGTCAACCTTCTGGCTTTCCTGTGCGAGCGCCAGCGTCGACAGTACAATTGAAAATAGTGAGGCTACTGCCATGATGGCAGTCCGTCGGATCTTCATCTTCAGTCCCCCAAGCCTTGGTGGCTTTGTTGTTTTGACTTGCTTTTTTCAGCGCCATCGAATTCAGAGGCGCATCAGGATAGACCCCCATGTGAATCCACCACCAAAGGCCTCCATCAGTACCATCTGGCCTTTCTTGACGCGGCCGTCACGGATACCAACATCCAGCGCCATAGGTACGGATGCGGCCGAGGTATTGCCGTGGTCCTGAACCGTCAGGATGACCTTCTCCATAGGCAAGTTGAGACGTTTCGCCGTCGCCTGGATAATACGAATGTTGGCCTGATGCGGAATCAGCCAATCGACTTCGGACTGTTCAACCCCGGCTTTCGCCAATACTTCGGTAGCGACATTTCCAAGTGTCTTAACGGCGACCTTGAAGACTTCATTGCCCGTCATCATGATCGAGGCTTCGTCGGTGCCCGCTTTGTGAAGATCCTTCGACGCGCCAACCGGATAGTAGAGCAAATCCTTGTACTGGCCGTCGGCGCCAAGATGTGTCGCGATGATGCCGGGTTCGTCAGATGATTTCACGATGACGGCGCCCGCACCATCGCCAAATAGCACGCAGGTATTGCGGTCACTCCAGTCAACGAGCTTGGTAATGCACTCGGCACCGATAACAAGAACACACTTGGCCTCACCGACTTTTACGAATTTGTCTGCAATCGACAAGCCATAGATAAAGCTCGTGCATGCTTCCTCGGTCGCAATGCACGGGCATGCCGGTATACCCAGTCGATGCTGCACGAGTGTTGCAGCGTTCGGGAATATCAAGTCAGGTGACGTCGTGCCAATAACAACCATATCGATATCGGACGGCTCAATACCAGCATCCTCAATCGCAACCTTCGCCGCTTCGACACACATGTCGGATGTCGTTTGATCAGGTGCAACACAATGCCGACGCTCGACACCCGTGCGCGTGCGAATCCACTCGTCGGTCGTGTCGACGATCTTTTCGAGATCGAAGTTGGTCAGGATTTTTTCAGGCAGGTAGCGCCCGGTTCCGACTATCTTCGAGTACGTCATGTGGTTTCCTTTTGTAGCAGCTTGCCAATCTGTTGCGGCACCTGTTTTTGCACTTCGACAACCGCGGTTGTGATCGCATGTAAAAAAGCGTACGCATCAGCGCTGCCGTGGCTCTTGATAACAATACCATTTAGGCCGACGAGAGTCGCACCGTTGTATTTACGGGGATCCATGCGTCCCTTGAGGTGCTTCAATACTGGCCGCGCCAGCAGCGCCTGCAACTTTGAGAACAGATTGCGCGTAAATGCGCGTCGCAGGTAGTGGGTTGCGAGGCCCACAGTACCTTCCATCGTTTTCAACGCAACATTGCCGGTAAAGCCGTCTGTGACAACAACATCGGCCTTACCCGAGAATAATTCGCTGCCTTCAATGAAGCCGACATAGTTGAGCGAACTCGCGTTGAGCATCGCAGCGGCATCCTTGACCGTGTCGTTACCCTTGGTGTCCTCGGCGCCAATATTGAGCAGCGCAACACGCGGGTTCTTAACACCCGTGATGTCTTCGGTAACGATCGCGCCCATGACCGCAAACTGGAACAGATGGTCGGCGGTGCACAAGGTGTTGGCACCAAGATCAAGCATGTGCAACGTACCGCCCTTGGCCGGCAACTCGGTGATAATCGCAGGTCGGTCGATGCCAGGCAGCATCTTGAGTACGAATTTCGCAGTCGCCATCAACGCGCCGGTGTTACCGGCGCTGACACAAGCCTGCGCTCTGCCTTCTTTGACGAGATTGATTGCCACGCGCATCGACGAATCTTTTTTCTTGCGCATCGCATCAACCGGCGAGTCGGACATTTCCACGACTTCGCTCGCGTGCACAATTGCCAGGCGGGGTTCGTCACCAACAATTCGCGTGACATGCCCTTGCAACTCTTCCTGGTCACCGACGAGCAGCAGTTCGAGTTGTGAGTACTCGCTTAACGCCTGTTTGGCCGCGCGCACAACTACCTCGGCGCCGAGGTCGCCGCTCATAGCATCAATGGAAATGATCGAGTGTGTCGCCACAGACAAGCAGGCCGCTAATCAATACGACCTGGTAGAAAAGTGGGTCTACTCGTCGTCGTCGTCGATGACTTCAGGCTGCGTGACAACCTGCTCGCCACGGTAGAAACCGTCCGGCGACACGCGATGCCGCAGGTGGGTCTCACCCGACGTCGGGTCAACCGACAGAGCGGGTTTCTTTAACTTGTCATGCCCGCGGCGCATGCCACGCGTTGACGGGGTCCTGCGACTTTTTTGAACAGCCATTTCTCTCTCCTCAATTCTCTCTTTCCATTTGCGCTTTCAGGGCCGCAAACGGTCGTGTTTTGTCACCGGGCTCTGACACTTTCTCACCCGGGCCGCGACATACATCATCATCGACATGCATCGCAGCGTACGGCATCGCCATGATCAGCGCTTCTTCAACGAGATCTGACGGCCGAAACGTATCCTCATCGAGCTCCCAGATCTCAAGATCATCGTCGCTCATGCCTGCCGACTCATCGTCGCCAAGCAGCAACCGCAAATCCGCCGCAAGCTTCATTTCAAACGGCTCCAGGCAACGCTGACAAACGGCATCAGGCGTCGCCGTGACCCTGCCCTCGAGCATCGGCAGTCGATTCTGCGCGTCGGCAAAACTGAAGCTCAGCCGGCCCGAAACCAACGAATCGCGCCAGCCGGACGGGAGTTTATCAGGGTCCAGTGATTCGAGATCACCCTGGACAATTGCCGCCAGTCGTTCGAAGTTACTAATTTTCTCAGAAAATTCAATAACTTGACCGCTCGCCGCTAATTCCAGCGGAGTGCGGCGATCTCGCAGCGGATTGCCCATGGCGGGCGCATGATAAGTACCTCCAGAGCCACTGTCAAAGTGCACGGCGTGGAAAATATCGGTTCAGCCAGATAAAGTGAGTAAACTCACGCTTTTCGGCCCCAAGCAATTGATTTTATGCAAAATCCTTCCGCCCCTTCGATAGTCCTCGCTTCGGCATCACCGTATCGCCGGGGTCTGCTCGATCGCTTCCTCGATGACTACCAGGCCGTTTCGCCCGATATCGATGAGGGCAATCCTGACCAGCTGAGCCCTAAGAAACTGGCGTGCCAGCTGGCGCGACAGAAAGCCGAGGCCGTATCGAGAACGGCGCGCGACTCCCTGATTATCGGCGCCGACCAGCTGGCCGTGCTCGATGGCCAGGTGCTTGGTAAGCCCGGCGATCACCAGAAAGCGGTCGAACAATTGATGGCCGCCTCCGCGCAGACCGTAACGTTTCGCACGGCCGTCTGCATTCTCGATCCGGTTGGCCGGACGCGATACGAGCATGTCGACAAAACCACGGTACGATTTCGCCAGTTCGATCGGCGCCTGGCGGAAACCTACCTGCGACATGACGAGCCCTACGACTGTGCGGGCAGCTTCAAGATTGAAGGCGCAGGGTTTGTCCTGTTCGAATCTGTAAAGACCGACGATCCAACCGCACTGATCGGCCTGCCAATGATCTGGGTCTCAGACGTACTCCTGGAGCTCGGCTACCTGCTGCCCTGATGAGTACGAATGAAGAAAACTCGTTTTCGCTTTGGAAAGAGATCAAACGGCGTAAGGTCGTTCGGGTCGTCATTGCATACCTTGTTGTCGGCTGGGGCCTGATCCAGATCGCTGACGCCACAATTGATCCGTTACGGCTTCCCGAATGGAGTAACACCCTTGTCGTCTGGCTCGTCGCGCTCGGGTTCCCGATCGCGATCGTACTGGCATGGATACTCGATGTTACGCCGAAAGGCATCGAGGTCACACCAAACATCGAGGAGGATAAGACGCCCTCCCCGCCAGACGCTTCGATCGCGGTATTGCCGTTCATCAACATGAGCGAAAATACTGATAATGAATACTTCAGCGACGGACTCTCTGAAGAGCTGCTGAACATGTTGGTGCGCCTGCAATCCGTTCGAGTGTGTTCACGCACCTCGTCTTTCGCATTCAAGGGCAAAGACGCTGACATGCCGACCATTGCTTCGCAGCTTGGCGTTCGCCACGTGCTCGAGGGCAGCGTGCGCAGATCCGGCGACAAAGTGCGTATCACTGCGCAGTTGATCGATGCTGTGGAAGATGTACACCTCTGGTCCGAAACCTACGATCGTGAGTTGCAGGACATATTCGCCGTGCAGGATGAAATCGCCGCACACATTTTCGAGTCTCTGCAGCTCACGCTGACGAAGGATGCCCAGGAAGCGGCACACTCGACGACTGACAATGTCGATGCGCTCGACTACTACCTGCGTGGCAGGGACCTCTATCACCGCACCGACGCGGGGCATCTTGAAAAGTCCCGCGCGATGTTTGAAAAGGCTCTGCAGTTAGACCCCGACTATGCGCTCGCTTGGGCCGGACTGACCTACACGTATGTTGATACCTTCTGGTACAAGATGGGCGACAAAGACCTGCTCCGGCAGGCTGACGAGGCCAGCCAGAAAGCGGTTGAGTCCGCACCGCATCTTGCCGAATCGCACGGTGCGCGCGGCCTGGCATTACGCGCGGCCGAGAAGTTCGACGAAGCCGAAGTCGAGTTCAAAAAGGCGATTGAGATCAACCCGCGCCTGTTCGAGCCCATCCACTTCTATGCACAGATGATGCGCAGCAAGGAAAACTTCGAGCTCTCAGCGAAGTTGTTTGAGCAAGCGGCGGAAGCGCGACCGGAGGACTACCAGGCAATTGCGCTCGCCGCGAACATGCACGAGGCATTGGGCGATGAGGCAGAGGCTAACCGCACCTCGGCAGAGGCGGTCGCACGCATTGAGAGAGCCACCGACCTGAACCCCAGGGACGCACGCGCGTGGATACTTGGCGTGAGTTGCATGATGCGAGGGGGCAATAACGAAAAAGCCATGGAGTGGCTCGACAAGGCCACCGAGGCCGATCCAAAAAACAATGGTGTCGCCTACAACTCGGCTTGCATCTATGCCAGGTTGGGCGAAATCGACAAGGCACTCGACCACATCGAAAAGGCCATTGAGCTCGGCAGCCGCAATCGGCGTTATTACGAGACTGACCCGGACTTTGTCCGCTTGAAAGACCACCCCAGATTCAAGGCGCTGCTCGAATCTATCTAGGCGTTCCTCGCTCTGGAGACACCCTTGCTCAGAAACTGCTCGAGGTCTTCCGACAACGGCGACGTGAAATGCAGTTCATTGCCACTGTCATCAGGGAACGCAATCGACTGCGCATGCAGGAACAGGCGCTTTAGTCCGAACTTTCTCGCCTGCCGGTTCTCGTCCTCGTCGCCGTAACGCTCGTCCCCCAGGATCGGGAACTCGAGCGCCTGCAGGTGCACGCGAATCTGGTGTGTCCGTCCAGTCTGCGGCGCGCACAGCAACAGGCTGTATTTGCCAAAGGTGCGCGACAAGGCGACACGCGTCTGGGCAGACTTGCCACCTTTGCTCACGATGACGTGACGCTCCCCACCCTTGCGGTTCTCGACCAACAGCGGTTTGTCGATGAGCTGATCCCCGTATTGCCAGTCGCCGACGACAAGCGCGAGGTAGTTTTTTTCAACCACGCCATCGCGAAACCTGGCGTGCAACTCGCGAAGCGCGCTGCGCCGCTTGGCCATGACGAGACAACCTGATGTCTCGCGGTCCAGGCGATGCACGAGCGACAGGTCGGTGAGTTCTGGTCGCGCGTGCCTCAGCAGCTCGATAACGCCGTGGCTGATGCCGCTGCCGCCGTGAACCGCGACGCCGGACGGCTTGTCGATAACCAAGAGCCTCTTATCCTCGAATATGATCCTGTCGAGAATCCGGTTCGCGGCGCCCTCTGCGGGTGCGTCGCCTGGCGCACGCACTCGCGCGGGTGGCACGCGCACCTCATCGCCCTCCTGAAGCTTGTACTCGGCCCGTATCCGGCCACCATTCACCCGGACCTCGCCACGACGCAGAATCCGGTACAGGCGCCCTTTCGGAACGCCGGGGAGCTCACGGCGCAGGAAATTGTCGATACGCTGGCCTGCCTGCTCGGCGTCAATGCGAACTTTGCGCACTTTAGTGTGGACCGGGGCTGGATCTTTTGGCGACTTTTTCTGCATGATCAATAACTTGATGGAAGCAAACGGTGTGCTATATTAGCGCCCTGTGACACCCCGGACGACTTTTCGGGCAATGCACAGGAAATACGCGGCCCCGATCCTGGACCAGCCGTATCGTAACTGGAAAGTAATTACAGTTTTTTTGGGTCTCGCAGTGCGAGGCCAACCAAGATGGCAGCGAGCACCAAACGTAGCGAGCGCCACAGCGGCTTAGCCGCAGGGTTCAAATGCTGAATTTTTTGCGGGACCTGATTCCTCTGATTCAGGCCCAGATCGAAATTATCCAATACACAGGCAGCGCCATCGTGCGCCAGTTATTCCTGTGTGAGCCACCCTGCGCACGCCCCCTGGCACTCCGTTCTGTCTCACTGCCCTCTCTCACATCACAAGTAGGGCATCATGAAAAGAATGTTAATCAATGCAACTCAGCAAGAAGAGTTGCGCATGGCAATGGTCGATGGCCAACGCCTCTTTGACCTCAATATCGAATTACCGGCAGGCGAACGCAAAAAAGCAAACATCTACAAAGGCAAAATAACCCGTATCGAGCCCAGTCTCGAAGCGGCATTTGTCGATTATGGTGCCGATCGGCACGGCTTCCTGCCACTCAAAGAGATCTCCAGCGAGTACTTCGTTAAGAAGGTCGACTCTGGCAAACCCAATATCCGCGACGTCCTGAAAGAAGGTCAGGACATTGTTGTTCAGATCGACAAGGAAGAACGCGGCAACAAAGGCGCCGCGCTGACCACGTTTGTCAGCCTTGCCGGACGATTTATTGTCCTCAAGCCGAACAAAGCGCGTTCTGGCGGTGTATCACGGCGCATCGTCGGCTCCGATCGCGACCTCGCCCGTCAGTCGCTCAACGATGTGGTCATACCGGACGGCATGAGCGTAATCCTGCGCACGGCCGGCATTGACCGCAGTGCAGAAGAGCTCGCCTGGGACCTCGAAAACCTGCTGACCATCTGGACGGCAATATTGAACGTCGTGCTGGAACGCAAATCGCCGTTCCTGATTTACCGCGAAAGCGACTCCGTCGTACGCGCCTTGCGCGACTACCTGACGACCGAGATCGGCGAGATCCTGATTGACGACGAACAGACCTACAAGGAAGCCTACGAGTTCGTCGAACAGGTCATGCCGCACAACCTAAAGAAGCTCAAGCACTATGAGGATCCGGTACCGCTGTTTACGCGCTTCCAGATCGAGAGCCAGATTGAGTCAGCGTTTACACATTCGGTCAACCTGCCCTCGGGTGGCAGCATCGTCATTGACCACACCGAGGCGCTCGTATCAATCGACATCAACTCGGCACGCGCGACCAAAGGCGGTGACATTGAGGCAACAGCACTCAACACCAACCTGGAAGCCGCGGACGAGATTGCCCGCCAGCTGCGTATACGCGACCTCGGCGGACTGATCGTCATCGACTTCATTGACATGGGTCCACAGAAAAACCAGCGAGACGTCGAAAATCGCCTGCGTGATGCCGTACGGCAAGACAGAGCCCGCGTGCAAATTGGCAAGATCTCGCGCTTCGGTTTGCTCGAGATGTCGCGCCAGAGGCTGCGGCCATCCCTGGGCGAGTCCAGCTACCTGACCTGCCCTCGCTGCTCCGGCATTGGCACGATTCGCAGCGTCGAATCGCTGGCTTTGGCGATCCTCCGCATCATCGGCGAAGAAGCTCGTAAGGAGCGCACGGCCAAGGTTATCGCGCAGTTGCCGGTTGAAGTGGCAACCTACCTCCTGAATGAGAAGCGCGACTGGGTGCAGAGCCTCGAATCACGGAATGAAATGCAGGTGGTCCTCGTGGCTAATCCGGCACTCGAGACACCGCACTATGACGTGCGCCGTGTTCGTGACGACCAGACTGACCTGCCTGAGAATACCGGCTCGAGCTACGAACTGACTGACGCAGACGTTGAACCGGAATCGCCACAGGCCATCCTTGAGCGTAAAGAGATCGAACCGGCGGCTATTGCCGTGATGAAGCCGACGAATCCGGTTCCGAAGCGCCAGGAGGAGGTCAAGGAAAGGAAGGGCCTTCTCGCCACCATTATGGGGCTGTTTTCAGGCGGCGATGACGAGCCGCAACCGAAGAAGAAGCAGCAATCAAGGCGGCGCAGCTCATCAAGCCAGGACACTCGCTCGCGCGGCGGGCAACGTAGCCGACGTCGCCCCGACTCGCGTCGCGACGAAGACACTCGCGGCAGCAAGAAGAAACGCTCCAAGAAGGCCGCATCCAAGAAAACCGCATCCAAGAAAAAGACCACGAAGGAGCAACCGCGGAAACAGACAGAGGCCGAGGATAATCAGCAACAATCCGATACGCCGAAGCCGTCACGCAACCGACGCAGTCGGGGCGGTCGCCGTCGCCGGCGCAGTGGTGAAAAACCGACCACAGAGCAGACAGAGCAGCAGGCTTCACCTGACATGCCGAATGAAGCTACGCCGGCAGAGGCCCCTGCCAACGCACCGGCTCAGGCTGAGAAGAAAACGGCCGCGAAAAAACCCGCAAGAAAGAGACCCGCGAAGAAACGGGCTGCCAAAAAGGAAGACTCGGGAACGCCGGCGGCGACCGAAGCTAAGCCTGAAGCTAAGCCTGACGCTAAGACCGAAGCCAAGCCGGACGTTAAGCCCGCAGCAAAGCCTGACACCAAACCCGTTGTTGAGGACGGTCCACCCAAGGTCCGCACGGACGAGCAACGCGCTGCTGACGCGGCCAGGAAGACGCAGGCATTAAGCGAGACGCAGCCCAAGATGCTGGCACCAGTGGCGCCATTAAAGCCAGCAACAACGCCTACTAAAGACGTTAAAAAATCAGTGGTTAGCACTGATACTTCAGGTAATGGATCAAGTGCATCAGAGCCGAAAATTGAATCGAAGCCTGCACCCGAGGTTAAACCCGAGCCGAAACCGAAACCTGAAGGCAGCCTGTTGCCTTGGGACGATTAAGGCGCGTTGCTTTTCCTGAGCGTCTCGAGCAATCCTCGAGACGCTTCTTCAACGAGGTCGAGTACGCGCTCGAATCCCGCCGCCCCTCCGTAGTAGGGGTCCGGGACTTCGTCTCCGGCGGTTCCGGCAAACTCAAGGAACAAATGCAGTTTGTCTGCATATTCTTCGCTTGCTTGTTGTCGCAACGCTTCCAGGTTGTCACGGTCCATCGCGACGATGTAGTCAAAGCGCTCGAAGTCTGTGGCACATACGCGTCTTGCGCGAATTCCTTGCAATGAGTAGCCACGGCGCTCGGCCGCTGCAGACGCTCGACGGTCTGCCGGCTCGTTGACGTGGTAGGCGTGGGTTCCCGCTGAATCAATATCAACATCAGCAGCAAGACCTGCCTGCTCGACAATGCGCCTGAATACGCCTTCGGCTGTTGGCGAGCGGCAGATGTTGCCCATGCAGACAAACAGGATACTGGTTCTTGCTTTATTTCCTTTATCGGACAATTGTATTCGTCGCCTTTTTCGAGCGTTCGTTTCGAGAGCTTGCTGATTTTCCTTGCGCCGGGTTCGACATGCAAGGCATTCCGAACTGTTTCTTACGGCTTGCCAAGACTCCGTGCAGCAGTTTCATAGCCCAGAGAAATCATCTCATCGGCTCGCTCGAACTCCAGGGTGCCGCAGGCATCGCGCGCAATCATGACCGTGTGATCCGGTGGGTACGCAGCCAGCTTCTGCCGTGCAATTGCTCCCTGCATGGCATCGAAGGTCTGGTTGGCGACATTGAGCATTTTCCAACTTCCTGCACCGTCGAGCGGATTGCGCTTTTTTAAATCGTCAATAAAGCTGCTGACCTTTGAGCGCACACTGTCCGCCGGCAGGTCATCCGTTTTCTCTGGTTCGGCCTGCTGTAAAGGCCGGAATTTTCCCGTTGGCGATGCGCCCAGGTTAACGGCGATCGTCAGATCGTTGTGGTCTTCAAAGGTCGGCGCAATCGGCACGGGATTTAGAATGCCGCCGTCGAGCAGGCTCTTGCCGTCAAGCTCAGCGGGGGTGAAGAATAACGGCAGCGAGATCGATGCACGTATCGCATCGAACAAGGAGCCACGCTTCAACCAGATTTCCTTTTCGCGTTCAATGTCCGCCGCAACGGCCGTGTACTCGATCGGCAGGTCCTCGATCAAGCGATCGCCGACGAGATCCTTGAGCGCCGTCATAATGCGCTCGCCCTCGACGAGCCCCTGCTTGCCCCACGAGATATCAAGCAGCCTGACAATGTCGAGCTTCGAGATCGCACGCATCCATTCCTCGAATTCATCGAGCTTGTCGCACGCGTACACGCCACCGACCAACGCGCCCATCGAACAGCCGCTGATAGAACGAATGTCGTATTCGTTCTCCTTTAGCCAGTGGATGATGCCGATGTGTGCGAGGCCGCGTGCACCACCGCTGCCAAGAACGAGTGAAATGGTTTTTGTGGCCATATTTCAGGATACGCCACGAAGACGTTCAAAAATCGAACTTGAAAAAGAGCAGAGCACCGTCGTAACGCCAGTCCAGATTTCCATCGAAATTGGTCTTATCCACGCCGACATCAATCCTTACACTGTTGATGCCCGCACCGACCGCTACGTGCTCAGAGAATTGATAGTCCACGCCGGCATAGAGGTCGACCAAGGATCCGGAGTAGGCATCGTAGTCAACGGCAAAGAACTCAGCACTGCCGCGCAGCGACCACTTTTCAGAAAAATCATACTGCCCTCTCAGCCCAAGAACCGGCAGCGGTGCGGTCGTGCCACCGCTGGACGCCTGGCCGATCGACTCCGCAGCGATTGAGGTGCCAATATCCGCGACATATAGGCCTGCGGTCACGCCAAGATAGCCATTGTCCCGCTGCATGAATGACCAGGTGTACGCAAGTTTGTAAATCTGCAAATCGAGACTTGCTTTGACCAGCACATCAATCGGGTAGGTCTCGCCATCCCAAATGAATTCCTCGTCAATCTGTTTCGATGCATCGCGCGACAGATCGAAGGCACTGAAGTCAATACGGTGTTTTTCGTTGAAACGGAAATAGCCGTCTATGCGAAAAACGGTGTCCGACTTGTCGAACCCAAGCGTACCCTCGAGATCAACGTCCGTCCCGCTGCCCGGGACATCACCGTCAAGGCGTGTGCGGGTGCCCCGGTCCGCGAAGAACATCCCGAGACTCACACTGAACCGATCGTCAATGTCTGCCGACTCTTCCGCTGCAGCCGGCGTTGCTGAAAACAGTAGCGCTGCTGACGCTAGCAAAACCGTACAACTCTTGTGCAATTGAATCTTCATCATTATTCACTCGCTTATTAGTCGGATCAGTACTCGACCATATAATTTATCAGATTAAAACGCCTCGCCAACGGCGACATGGATAGCGTCGCTGTCCTTTGAGCGGGCGTAATCAACTCGCAGGTTAATACGTTTGGCCTTCAGGACCATGAATCGAATACCAGCGCCGTAGCTCGGAACCGGGTCACCGTCGCGTATGCCGCTAAAAGAATTACCGACGTAGCCGGTACCGGCAAAGCCCACAAGGCCCCACCGCTCGCTCATGCGCCAGCGGGCTTCTACCTGGCCGGATGCGGTCTCGCTACCAAGATAGTCAGTAACGGAAAATCCCCTGAGCTTGATCATGCATGCGTCCCACAGTGGTATCGCGCCGCCTTTCTTACAGCCCTGCACCTCCCACGCCAATACCAGTGAATCTGCCAGTTCGTGATATGACCTGTAAGCCAGGCTATAGGACTGATACGTCTTGTCACTACCCAGCGATTCGTCGTTGAAGAGTGCGTCGATCTTAAAGTATCGGCCGCTGTAGGTGTTCATCGGCATGTCACGAGCGTCGTACTCGGCACTCGCACCTATGCCTGCCGAACGCACATGGTTGCCAAGATCGAATCCCGGGCTCGCTTCCGAAGGTTCGAAGGTCTGGTCGGCGTCGACAACCCGCAAATTTAAGCCGCCGTACCAGTGACCCGCTAACTTCCGGGACAATTTGGCGAACAGGAATCCTCCATTGATGCGCCAGTCGACGCTGCGTCCACTGAGTGTTTGATCCGATGACAACAGGGATAGTCGAAGATCAGCAGCACCGATTGCGCTGGTGACCCGCCATCTGTTTTTGCTCCAGTAGCCCTGATGCCCGATCGCGAACGCCTTGCTGTCGTTGTCGGTGTACAGGCCGCCTGCCCCGGTAACCGATGCAGGCTGTACCTTCTTCTGCTCTTCGGTCTGCTTGTAAAAATAGGCAGCGCCTGCGACCAGACCGGTTCCAAGTGTCGGATTCGAAATGGGAATTGGCACCGCAACGAAATTGCCCTTCTGCTGTTTCAGCTTGGACTCGTCCTCACGAATATCCGGGGCGATGCTGGGGCGGGTGTCTGTTCTGCTCTCGTCCGCGAAGGCGAATGTGGTGAATAACACTAACAAGAATACAAGTGTGTGAGTGCGCATCAGAAAGACCACCCTAATGATGTCACAACGCCATAGTCCGTTGTGGATTCTGATCCTGACGGGGGCTTGTTGTCGTATGTTTCATAGAAAGTCAAATCCCAAAACAGATCGGAAATCAGTTCCCATCGGACCGTAGCATCAAGCTGCCCGCGGACGCGACCTGAGTCAGTAAAGCTGGGATAGACTCCCAGCTTGAGTGACATGTCGATGTTGGGGTCGTTGAAGCTGTACTTGGCGTACTCCAATCCGATCAGGCCTTCGAGGTTTCCTTGCGAATCCACGTCGTTGCTCAAAGACTCGTTACTTGCGACGAGACCGCCGAGCATCGCGAATTCCGACGTGTTGTCCTGGCGCAGAAAGCGGCCAATACTCGCATTGATACTCGAGCGCAGTTTCAGCCCCAGCTCATCGTTGCTTTCGAAACCGATCAAGTATCCATTGAACCAACGGTCTGAACGAAATCGGGTCGTGCTTAGTCGCAAGTCAGATCGTTGTGTCGTTTCGGTTGCCTCATCATCTGTGTTGATCGTGCTGCCTTCGATCGAAAAAGACCGGATTAGCGTGCGATGCCTGACACGAAAACCCAGGTTTAGCTGGGCGACGTCACTGGCTTTCGTGAAGCTGTAGCCGAATGACATTGATCCTGTGAGCGCGTCCCGGAAACTCCTTTCAAGTTGCGAAATTCGAATCACCATGTCGTGCGGGACCGAGACGCTCTCGCCGTCGTTCGAAACTGTGAGATGAGTGTCTTGTGCGGCCATCCCGATTCGGCCGGACAACCGTTGCCCATTCGCTCGATCGAATTGAAACTCGTGGTCGCTCACAATGCTCACCACGCCTTCCCATTCGACGGTTACGAGGCCCATTCTGTCCGTGCTGATCTGCAACCGACCGTGCAGAAGCTGCTTGATTTCCCCTGTTATCCGATCGCCGTTGTCCAGAAGAACGACATCCGTCTTGTCACGGGCAGCAGCGGTGCCGCACAAGATCGATGCCAGCAACACGAATGTGAGAACACTTTTCTTGAGGCTGAAGTTCATTGGCAACTGTTTCCATCGGCTATCGCTGAGCAGGAACCACCCTACGCTCCGGGTCAACCTGGTAAGTCCACGGCAACCCGGAATTTTTCCAACCATTCACGAGTCGTTGACCATTAAAAACGCTATTGGGATCTTTGACTGCGTCTCCTTCCACGCCGTCGGTGATGTTGTATACATTCACGAACCCGGCTTTCGCAAGAAGATTAACGGCCATCGCACTACGGCCGCCGGACCGGCACGTGACCAGCAGGATGTCGTCCGGCCCCGCGACGCTCTGCACCCGAGCAACAAAATCTGGAAGCGGGCTCATCGGAAATTGCTGTTTCTCCGTGTCCCAGTCGTAGGACTGGGCGGCCAGCGGGATGTTCCAGGCCATGTCCGCATGACCGATAAACATGAACTCTTCGGGCGTGCGTACGTCGATGATCGTGACTGTTTCGGGCGACGCCTGCCACTTTTCGTAGGCCTCCCTGGAGGTCACGTAGAGCCCAAGCGTCGTCTGCTTGGCTGGATGTAGCTGTGAAGCCGATTGCTCGTTGGCATCCGCAACCGCGCTCAGCGGCATGGCGAAACTTGCGATGCCAATCAGTACGACAGCCAGTAGTGCCCGATTGGCACCGAAATTGGACCGATGCCAGAGATTGCATTGATTAGTCATGATTAGGCCTTTTGAGCGGAAAAGGGCCCTGTTAAGGGCCCTCTCCGGTGTCTATCCTGGGTCTATCCAACCCGCCCTTGCATGGTCGGAATCTTTTCCATTTTCTTCATCTCAATCGCATCTTCAAGCAGCTCTTTACCAGCTTGTGCAAGAAACTGCGGTGCAGCCCACTCCTCTACATCGAAATCGTTCTTGATGTAGCCGTGTTTGAGCATGAAGTCCTTGCCGATATTCACCCTGGCCAGATTCTGGGCCGAAAGGTTGGGCACCATGTCCACGTGCTCAATTCCCCGGTAGGTATCGTCCTCGTCCAGGTAGTAGGTTTGCTTGTTGAGAATGGCTGACGCGGCACGCTTGTGCTCGTTGGCCCAGCGTCCAACTCTGATCATACCTTTCATGAATGCAACGACAAGTTCCGGGTGCTCCTCGGCCATCGTATCGGTGCAGGTAATGATGGCGGGGATATTGGCAACCTGTAGCCTCCAGTCCGGGTACTTCGACAGGTCTTCGATCGCAGCCATTTGACCTGTTTCTTCCTGAATATGCTGGAAGACCTTGCTTTGCGAGTAGATCGCATCAACCTTGCCCTCGAGCAGCGCCGTTTCCAAAGGACGGAAAGCCAGATCGTGTTTATGGTCACGATTCAATTGCCAAAACGTCGGATTGATCATGGGCTTCAACATATCGGGATCGTCGTACCAGTCGTCCGGATACGGGAAATCAACAAGCTTGACATCTTTTTCCGTCATGCCGTTCATCATTAACATCGACAGGATGCCCTGGTGTTCCTGTATGCGCCACCAATCGTTCTTCAGGGTGTTCATGCTCTTGGTGATACCAATCTTCTTGCCCTTCAGATCGCTCATCCGGAACAGTTTGTCATCGGCGCGCACCATCAGGCAGCCGCCTTCATAAGGAACGTGCGTCAAGCCCAGCATCCGGGTCCTGCGGTAGTCTGCGTTGACGTGGATGGGTGGAAACAAGCCGCCGAAACGGATCAGGTTTTCCTGGTTGTGAATATAGTGCGGGTACCAGTCAGTCTCGGGACGCGAGCGGAAATAAGCAAATTCGACGCCGAGCTTCCCATATTCCTCAGCGGTCCAACCCAATTCCTGATCAACATTGCTGGCGGATATCAGTGGGCAGTTGGTGTAGTAAACCTCGTTCCAATCCAGGCTTACTGTGGTCGTCATCTTGCCGTCGACCTCTTTTTTCACAGCCCTGCTGCTATCAGCTGCTTGTGCATTCGCTGTTCCACCAACGGTTGCGAGCGCGGCTCCAGCCGCGAGAGCTGCCGTTGCACCCAACGCTTCGCGTCGAGTCATTCCATTTTCAATTTTCTCACTCATGATCTTTTGTGCTCCCGATAACTGCTTAAAAACCGGTGTTTAGTTAACCACCGGCGGCGTGCACGCGATGCACACTAGCTGCCATCGGATACACATTTTTCAACAAAAGGGCCTAGTATTTTCCGCAGGGAATCTGCGGTAAAACGCAACGGAAAATCGTGACCCTAGAAGCGGATCTGGGTCCTCAGGGACGGGACCAGTGCATGCTCGTGATAGCCTCTTGCCGGATTGATGTACTGGATACTCGCCCCGATCTGCAGCCACGGCGTCGCCGCCCAACTGTAAAAAGCTTCAATAGCAGATTCGTCCCGGAAATCGGTTAGGACAGGGTTCAATTCATCCTGAAGCGTGTCACTGAGATCATAGTAGTAGGCGCCGATACCAAAACTGTCCTGAGGGCGCCCGAAGAACAGTGCTTTGCCGCCAATGCCGACGATCAACGAACGCTGGACATAGTTAGGGTTGCCGTCGGCGATCCCCGCCTTAAGATAGAACCCCCAGGCCGCATCCGACTGCCCGCTGCTCGCCTGCAGATCGTGTGTGAACTGAATGTTGACGTTCCAGGCACCCGACTTGGTGGAGGTGCCAACCGCACCGCCTATTGAGGAGTAGTCCGATCCCTCTGCCGTGCTGTAGAGACCAGTGATCCCGTAGGTCGTTCTGCGGCCGGCGAGCTGCGAAACACGTGTAGCGTTGGCCGCGAGCAACACACCGTCGGAGAACAGATCACCTGGAAAGTAATCGTTGGTGCGGTCGTTCGGATCGGCGACGATGATGCTCCAGGTCGCAGGCTCGGTCTCGAACGTGCCCATCGCCCCCATGAACACGACTGGAACGAGTCCGCTCGGCGGCGCGACGAGAACTATGTTCATGAAACGGTCGATACCCCACCCCCCGTAGAAAGGGTGTGATGCGTACACGTCAACAGGATTGAACTTGCCAAAGGCAATGCTGCTTCGATCGCCAAACTTTTGTTTGAAGTTGAGCGACGTCGCCACCAGTTCGTCGGGAGTATCCACGGGCCAGTACAGAGCGGTATTGACCGAAAAAATCCCGCCTCCGAGGTTGGCAGGGGCGCTTCCATGGCGGTACTCGAGGTGGGAGTGAAGTTCGCCACCCTCCCAGAGGCCCATCTTGCGGCTGTCCAGTTTAATAAAGGCGTCCATTTTGCCGCCGTATTCGTAGCCCTTGTCTCCGGTTCCCGAAGCCAGCCCCTGATAGAAAGAGGTATACCTGAGGTCCAGGCTCATGCCGTGGTCGGCCAGTGAGGTACGTCCTCCTCCCCAATCTCCGGTGAGGGCAGAACGGGTCAGAAAATCGCCCTTGTCTGTCTCTTGCCCGAACACCACAGGGGCTGCCAACACTGACAGCAACAGCGCAGCGATGGGGGTGCCCATCCCGCGCGAGCGAACTTTTCCAGGACGCTCGCTCATAGTCTTCCGTGCTCCCCATGTCTGATCTGGAACTGGTCGATAGTTAATCATCCGGACGCCCGGCTACGATGCACAGTAGCTGCCACCAGATGCACATTTTTTGACAAAATGGCTTAGTATTACCCGCAAGAATAAGGCGAAAGAACGTAACGGAAATGAGCAATCGTAGAATCAGGCGAACGCCCCGGCCTGCGACACTTCGTGTTGGCGGCGCCCTGGATATTCTCACCGTTCTCAAGGCCCTTGGAGAGGATCCAAACGCGGTGCTGACCGAGGTGGGCATCGATCCAGGGCTGTTCGACGACCCCGCCAACCTGATGACATACGCCGCCCGCGACCGGCTTTTTAAACACTGCGTAGCCAGAACCGGCTGCCAACATTTTGGGCTTTTGGTCGGGCAACGGATGAACCTGCCCTCTTTGGGCCTCGTGGGCTTGCTGGCGAAAACCTCACAAAAGACTGGCACGGCACTGCGCAGTCTCGTCAACTTTTTGCATCTCCACTCCCAGGGCGCGGTGATGACGTTGAGGACCAACGACGACGTGGTGATGCTGACCTATGACGCGTTTGAACCTGGGCTTGGGGCAACCGACCAGACCGGGGATGGAGCGGTCGCAATGATGCTCAACGTCATGCGCACTTTGTGTGGCCGTGAGTTCAAGCCCATAGAAGCTTCATTCGCTCACCGCAAACCTGCGGATATCGGGCCGTTCCACAAGTTCTTCCAGGCTCCCCTCTATTTTGACGCCGAGCACTATGCGCTGGTCTTCTCGCACAAATGGCTGGATACCTGCCCACAGGGCGCCGACAAAGATCTGCAACGACTGATCCGGGAACAGATCGATTCACTCGAGACCAAACATAGCCTCGAGTTTCCGGAGCAGGTGCGCAACGTATTGCGCTCGGCGCTAATGACTGGTCATTGCTCCGAGGCACATATCGCCTCTCTCTTCTCGATGCACAGCCACACTCTGAGCCGACGGCTTGAAGCATTCGGCACAGGTTTCCATGAGCTCGTCGACGAGTGCCGTTTCGAGATCGCAAGGCAAATGCTCGAAAACACGGCACTCTGTGTGGGGGATATCGGCACATCCCTGGGGTACTCGCGATCAAGCGCCTTCATTCGGGCATTTCGGCGCTGGAGCGGCACCACGCCCGCCCAGTGGCGGGCGACTGCCGGAGACCTTACTTCTCGATAACCGGGTTTGGATTTCCTGCAACAAATGGATAGGTCGAGAAATAGACGGGAACGCCAGTCATGATGGTTTCCTCGAGATTCTCCCGCTTCTTATCTGTTATTCGACCGATACCAACGGCTTCCCAAACAAGCTGGCGACGCTTGTTGTCGATAAGGTCAATGTTGAACGTACCTTCGGTGTATTCCGAAACGTGGGTTTCCGTTGCGTAACCATAGCCACCCCATCCGCCGTAACCGTAGGGCGCACGGTATCCGTAATAGCCACCTGTCATCGGTGCAGACGTCGTTCTAACATCGATTTTATCGTCGAGCCTCGCGCCAAAATTGACGAGCAAATCGGGATTATCTGACTTCGTGTAACCCCGCTTTTCCATCTCGATGGTTACGGCCCTGATGACGTATTGCGTAAACAGGCTTTGCGCCTGACCGTGGTCAGGACCCGCTCCTTCTACGAAATTGTAGGTTTTATACGCACCAAAATCCGCGGCCCGATCGTAGTCCGTCATTATGTTGGGGCCGCTGGCACAACCGGCAAAGACAAGTGCTGACAGCAAAAGAATCAGTCGGCCGATTTGTCGCCGTGGTCGGTGAATCTGCATTTCGAGTTCTCCCTCATTTCAGGTATCTTGGCGGTTCGACGAATGTCCCACCACCAGAGTCAATTATGCCGGGTGTCACCCCAACAAAATACTGCGCGTTTGCCTTCTTCTCGTTTTGCGCCAGTACGGTTTCAGGCGCGGATCCACAACAACAAATCTCAGACCTGCTGGACAACGCAGTCGTCCAGGCGGCGATGAGCGACATTGTCGCGAGGGATGGCGAACTGTTCGAGGAAACGATCGAACTCACCGAGATCCCGGCTCCCCCGTTCGGCGAGCAGATGCGTGCGCAGCGCTTCGCAGAGAAACTTCGCGAGGCCGGCCTGACTGACGTTTCAATTGACGAAGAAGGCAATGTCATTGGTCGGCGTCCCGGCCGCAGCGGAGACCGAACTATCGTGCTGTCGGCACACCTCGACACCGTCTTCCCTATCGAGACTGACGTCACCGTTAAAGTGCAAGGCGATACCTTGTTTGCGCCAGGCGTTGGCGACAACGCACGCGGACTGGTCGTCGTTCTCGCGATACTGCGCACGATGCAGCAACACGACATTGAAACCGACGCAGACGTGCTGTTCATTGGTAATGTCGGCGAGGAAGGGCTCGGCGATCTGCGTGGTGTTAAATACCTGTTCCGCGAAGGCGGACCGCGAATCGATGCAATGATCGCCGTCGATGGTGGCAAGGCCAGTCGCCTCGTATTTGGCGGTGTGGGCTCACACCGCTATCGGGTTACTTACAAAGGCCCGGGAGGTCACTCCTGGGGTGCCTTCGGCAGAGCCAGCCCACACCATGCGATGGGTCGTGCGATTTCAGAGTTCGTTGATAATGCGGTTGAGGTTACATCCAGCGGCGACAAAACGACCTTCAACGTCGGTCGAATTGGCGGCGGCACATCGGTTAATTCGATCGCGTTCGAGTCGTGGATGGAGGTTGACCTGCGGTCCGGCGACCAGGCGAAGCTCGATGCAATCGACGCAGTTTTACAGCGTGCTGTACAAAAAGCCCTGCATGATGAAAATGCAGCACGTGCAGACGGCGCAGAATTGACGGTTGACGTTGATCGTATCGGTACACGCCCTGCCGCTCGCAGCGACATCCAGTCACCACTTGTACGAACAGCAGCAGCCGCAATGAATGCACTTGGCGTTGAGCCTGACCTGCAGATATCCTCGACCGATGCCAACTACCCCATCTCTATAGGCATCCCGGCAATAACGCTCAGTCGTGGAGGAGTAGGCGCGAACGCTCACGCACCGAATGAGTCGTGGAAGAATGAGAATGCACACGTCGCAATTCAAATCGCCCTGCTCACCCTCCTCGTAGAGGCAGGCGCTGTGTTCTGAACAATTGACATGCTGCCCGGTAAGCGCAAGCCCTGATTGCTATCGGGGATTCTAGCCACTAAGGTTGCCGAATGGACGAACAACAAAGAATGGCGCAGGTTCTCGCCAACCACCGCAAGGTTATTCACCGCGTGGTCATCAAGATCACGATCTACTACGCAATCCTCACGGCTATCGTTGCCCTCGCCGTCTTTATCAACCCGGCCATCGTCGACGAAATGCCGCTGGGTGGTGTCGGAGACATCGCCAACTACGGTAGTTCCGAGGTGTACAACCTCGAAGAAGCCTTCCTCAGTGCCGATGACGAGGAACTCGGCGATATCGTAACTGAGACGACCCGGGCGCGTGTCGCCCAGGGACCCGCCTGGCTACGCGGCGCAATCTCGCTGTTTTACTCGATGGTAGCCACCCTGCTACTGATGCTACCGGTTTCCTGGGTATACAAGTCGATTCATACGGATAGCATCTATGATCATTCGATCGACACTACGACTCTTGTGCTCCCGGCCGTCGTGTCAGGTATCGTCACGGTCGTCCAGCACAGCCTCGCTCTCGCGTTTAGCCTCGCCGGCATCGTAGCTGGCGTGCGCTTCCGGCGGGCACTTAGCGATACGTTCGATACACTTTTTATTCTGTCATCGATCGGTGTGGGCATCGCTGCCGGCATCAAGTCGATCGAGATAGCAGTCGTCCTGACTGTGTTCTTTAACTACGCAGCATCGGCCGTATGCGCGTATGGCGACGGGCTCGAATCACAGCACGTCGTGCAACGGAACTTTCGCAAAAAACAGGCGAAGGCGGCCAAAAAAGAGGCCGGGTCGGAGTCGACAGGGCCGGCATCTAATCTGTAGCTATGTCGAAATGACGCTTCATCAGGTCCTCGCCGCGGCAGCGCCCGATGATCACTTTGTCCGTTAACTCCGGGCTATCGATCACTTCGTAAAACTCTTCGATGTACTCAATCGATTTTTCCCGGATCTTCTCGTCAAGCTCCGGCGTAGTATCAAGCAGTGCGAATATTTCCTCACGCTTGGACTGCACATGAGCAATCGCTGCATCGAGTATCGGGCGTGATTGGCACAGCCCGTAGAAATACCTATCGCGCACGTCGCGAACAGGAATCTGGCTAGGCGGCGCCGCATAACTGGCGTTAACAAACCCGGAAAAATCGAAGTCATATGGCACGGGAATGACGCCATCTTCTGCCTCTTCAACACCCAACAACTGAATGTTGTGACAACAGTCGTCATCCCCGGATGGCTTGATGACTGAATAGTCGTTGTTCGCAATCATGAACTGGAAGACCTGTGCGATAGCTGTTCGCGGATGGTCGAGCTGCGCATAAAGCACGCTATTGAGGTGCAGGCGGTCGAGACCGAGTCGTTTGGCCATATCCGAATCGTCTTCGATCAGGAATGCGATATCGGTCCACGGTTCGAGCTGCTCATCACGGTCCACGTAGCTGAGCCGGACCAGTCGCGTCGAGAAACTGTGATCGGTCAGGATCTGCAGGATGCGGTAGGCCAGATACTCGAGCACAACATACTGCTGGTACCTGTCGCCTTCCTTGCACGGTGCTACGATCTTTATCTTGTTCTGCCCGGCGAACAGCGTCTCCTTGACCTCGGACTTCTTGAGATTCAATTGCAGTGGCGGGAACTGGCAAACTTCACGGCGGAAATGACCGCGTGTTCGTATGGAAGCCTGCAGACGCTTGGTCTCGCCATCCTCATCAATGTAGGTCCACTGCCCCGGGTAATAGATGCGCACGTCCTGGTGGCGTTGTGCGTAAGCCTGCGAAATCGGTGCCGTCAGCACAGCCTTGAGAATGCTGTCATTCCGAAAAAGCGGGTGCCTCTCTCCGGACGGTTCATCCTGCGCCATTGCGCAGAACGGAATCATCAAGAAAATAATGAGATTTTTCAGTCTCATAGCCGCCTTTATACGAGTCTTACTTGGAATTGTTATACGAAGATACCGAGGGAACCACGAATCGAGCGAAAAGCGTGGCCGCTATCGCCAGGCACCAGACGATAACAGCACCGGCCGGCAAATCCGCCATGACTGAGACGATCAGTCCGACGAGGCAACCGAGTACGCCAACGCCGTAACCGCACGCGATGCGAATTCCGCGCCTGTCTATCCGCCGCGTGGCAAGTGCAGGAATAATCAGGCTTGCGAAAACAAGGTAGATTCCGACCAGTTGTACCGAAGCTGTCACTGCAAACGCGAACACGGCGTAAAATCCGAAGCCGCTAAGGCGATCACGCAACAGGAACCACGCGCCAAGCACTGCAATGCTGATCAGCGCAGCCGGCAACAATTGGTCGTAGTTCACCCACAGAATTTGGCCTACAAGCAGTTCCTTCAGGTGCTCACTACCGTGAGGATTGCCGGCAAGAAGGAGGATTCCCGCTGTCGCTGCGAGGACGAATGACACGCCGATCAGCGCCTCCTGAATCTCGGGCCAGTGCTTCTCGGTCCAGTGCAACACAAGCGCTGCCAGCAGGGCTGCTGATACGGCAGCGATCTGCACCATCCAACCTTCTGCTTCCCAACCCATCGTGTACGCCGCGATGACACCAAGACCGGCGACCTGGGCGATTGCCAGGTCAATGAAAATAATGCCGCGCCGCAGGACCTCTGTACCGAGCGGCACGTGTGTGCTGAGGACAACCAGGCTTGCGACAAGAGCCGGGGCGATGATGCCAAGCTCGAATTCGTTCATGACCGGTACTCCTCCAGAAGTCTCAACGTCTCGTCAAACAGCGTGAACAGGTCAGTGACCGCCGCATTGCCCAATATCGTATAGGGCAGTTCAATTGCCGGCACCGAGAGGTGATCGGTCAACCACAACGAAGGCTTCTCGTTTTCGTACGGTGTGCGAATTATGACTGCGGGCGATTTGTCACTTAAAATTTCAAGTAACGAAGCAAGCTGGGCCCCACTTGGCGGAATGCCCGGCTTCGACTCAATCGTTGCCACGATATCGAGGCCAAGCCAGTTTGCGAGATAGCTGAAACTCCGATGGTGCGATGCAATCTCGAGCCCGGCAAGCGACATTGCGCGCTGATCCCAGGTCGCAAGAGCGTCAGACCAGCGGTCCTGGAAGTCAGAGAATCGCGCGTTGTAATCCGCAGCGTTCTCCGTATCCATCTTTGCGAGTTGTTCGGCCAGCGCCACGGCGACCCTGCGAATATTGCGCGGATCGAGATGCACATGCGGGTTGCCTTGTGGATGGATATCGCCTTGCGAGCGGCTGATGACCTTTGGCACCTCCAGCTTGCGCACGAAATCTGCCGCCATGAAGATTTCGGGGTTGCCGCCGCGACGCAGCAACAACGGTAGCCAGCCGATCTCGAGATCTGCACCGGTGCAGACAACAAGATCCGCCTTACGGATGGCCGCAATCAGGCTCGGCTTGGCCTGCAAGCGATGTGGGTCCTGAAACGCCGTTGTCGCGACTGTGACGTTGGCATGCTCGCCGGCAAGCTCGCCAACGAGAGAGGCCCACTCGGGTTCGCACGCAAAAACCTCAATCGCGTGCGCGCTCACAGGAAGTGACAAAATCGTAATCAACAGGAGCAATGATCTCATTCGACTGTCCTCAAAACTGATGTGCACCATGCGCGCCAAGGCTCATGATGTATTGCAGGAACCACTGATGGTCGGTCTCGGCAAGTACGCGATCGTTAATGTACTGCAGGCGCAGGCGGCTGTATTCGCTGGGTGACCAGTCAAGCATCACGCTGTCTCGGTCCGAGGCTTCGAACGTGTCGTGGCGCAATCCAACCCGCCACTGTGGCAAGAACTGCCAGACGCCCTGCAGATACCAACCGCTGTCTTCGCTGCTGAAGTGCTCACCTTGCAGCTTGAAACTGCGCTGCCCGGAGTTACCATTTGGCGCCCACTTCCAAACGAAATCGACCAGGGTTAGTTCGCCGTCGCCGATAAGTGCCTCGGGATCGGTCTTGACCCATGACATGCCGACTTGCCAACTGTTGCTCGCGCCAATATCGCCACCGAAGTTTGCGAGCAGCGTCTCTCCAGAGGTCGACGCCTCAGCCCCAAGTTCGAACAACATTGATGTTCTTGCAACCCAGCTTGCCTTCACTCCATCAACTTTGAACTGCCCGTCATAAAACGCCTGGTAGGGTAATGGTCGATCCACGAAATCATCAACGTGGCGGTGGAACTCATTCAGGTAGCCAGCCCCCGAGAAAAACCGCCCCCCTCTTACCGCAACGCCACCGGGCAGGCTCGTCGTCTGTAACCAGGCTTCCTCGAGTTCGATTTCACCCTCGCCGTCTTCCTCGCCAACGGCAAACGTCAAATTACCGAAAAACCTGTCGTCGACATCGGCTTTCAGGTTGATCTCGGCTTCGCCGAGTTCGAAACCGTCAATATTCGAGTACAACCCGGATAGCACAGCGCCCAGCGCGGGATTAAAGGTATTGGCAGCCGACGTGCCGGCAGATTGGTCGATTGCCGTTTGTTCGGCGATGTCGAACGCTTCGGTGGCTTCTCGCTTGGCACCGCTGGCAAGCTGTTCTGCCCTGGCGAGACGAATCTCGAGATCGCTGATACGCGCCTCGTAATCCTGTTGGACACTTGTAAGAAGGACCCGCAACTCCGCAACCTCGTCTGCGAGATCCTGCGCGGAAGCAACGGGCATGTGTAAGCCGAGTAGCAGCAACGCTACAACTACTGACGTAATTCTCATTTAAAATCACCCTGAGTCTTGCGGCACGAATTGCTGGTGCCGCCGAAAAAGACGAACCTAATACGATGTCAGGGAGCTGCGGGCGGTCCTCGCACACGCGGTGTGCACAGATCGACCAATGCAATGAGGATTACACGATCGTTGCTAATTAGAGACTTGAATCCACGGGGTGCCGTGACCTGCCCACTGTCGATAGCCGCTGCTGCGAGCTGGTTGACGCTGACACAGGTGGCGCACGCTGTGCCTTGGGCAGACTCGGGATCGTGCTCATAGGCATGAGCGATTGAAATCGTCTGGACGCCGATCAATAGCGCAATAAGCAATACGCTTATAATTCGACGGGAATTTCCGAATACGCTGCTCATACCTGTTGCAATTATGACAGCAAAACAGAGAGTTAGTGCGGCAATTTAGCCGCTGCGGCCGCCAGGTCTTCTTCGGTGTCGACCCCGGGACCGGGACGCTCCACCGGGACCGCGACACGAATCGTCATGCCGAGAGACAACGCGCGTAGTTGCTCGAGCTGTTCGCACACCTCGAGGTCGGACGGCTCGGTTGCAACCAGCCGGCGTAGCACACCGCAGCGATACGCGTAGATACCATGGTGATGCAAGGCAGCCGACCGCGCCTCAATCGCGTGATCGCCCACTCTCGCGTACGGTATCGCCGCACGGCTGAAGTAGATCGCATTACCGTCGTCTGCCAGGACAACTTTCACGACGTTAGGGTTCTCGAAATCCTCCTGGGACGCAATCGGAGAAGCCAGCGTCGCGATATCGGCTGAGCTTTGCTGTAGCAGCCCCGCGCACTGATCAATCAGCGCGGCGGGCATGGTCGGCTCATCGCCCTGCAGGTTGACGACAATCTTGTCATCATCCCAGTCCATCAGATCGCAGACTTCCGCAATGCGCTCTGTACCTGACCGGTGCTGATTGCCCGTCATGCAGACTCGCGCACCAAACACGTCTGCCGCCTCGGCGATGCGTTCGTCATCAGTTGCAATGACAACTTCCCTGGCCGCACTCTCTGTGCCGCGCGTGTAAACATGTTCGAGCATGGTCTTGCCGTTAATCTCACGCAGCGGTTTGCCAGGCAATCGTGTCGAGGCATATCGCGATGGTATGACGATGACGAAATCACTCATTGGTTTTCCAGTTCGCTGCGTAACCGTGATTCTATCTGCTCGAGCCACGAACTGGACAGGACCGGATCGATTTCAAGGTCCACAGGGACTGTCCAATATTTATCGGAGGTCGTCGCGTCGAGCTTGACCGCGTCTTTCTCGGTCATCAAAATCTCGAAATCATCACCGAACCTGAGATCGCTCGCGCTCAGACGGGCATGGTCCTGGAACGCATGCTCTATGACCTGGATTCCATGCGCACGCAGCATGTCGAAAAACCGCGCCGGATTGCCAATCGCCGCAACCGCATGCACTGTCGTCCCCGAGAATCCTTCTATCGGGCGAGTTAGCGATCCATTCAGCCTGGTGACTTCTCTAGCTACGAGTTTAAAACGAATTGCGTTCTGCTCGACAGCCGTTAGTTCCGCAACGTTATCCCCTCTGCGCCCGTTAATCAGAACCTGGTCGACTTCGCTAAGGCGATCGATAGTTTCCCTGAGCGGACCTGCAGGTAACAGGAAGCGATTACCGAGTCCGCGAGCACCATCGATGACGCATATCTCGTACGTCCGCTCAAGCCGATAATGCTGCAGCCCATCATCAGCAATAATCACGTTGACACCATCGTCCACTAGCATTTGCGCTGCACGAGCGCGGTTCGAATCTACGACAACCGTACAGCCGGTTCTTTTCGCGAGTAGCACAGGCTCATCACCCACAACATGGGGATCGCTGGCCGTGTCAACGCGCATCGACGTCGATGACTTACTTCCTCCATAGCCGCGACTTACGATTCCTGCCTTGAACCCCCGCTTCTGCAATTCGCCAGCAAGCCAGATTGTCACTGGCGTCTTGCCAGTGCCGCCAGCCGTAATATTGCCGACAATGATGACCGGGACAATGGCGCGATGGCGTCCCAGGATGCCGAGACCGTAAAGGCAACGCCGCAGCGTGATAAGCAACCAGTACAAGCCGCTCAGGGGCAGCAATATCTGATAGTAAGACGCTCCCTCATACCAAACGCGATGCAACCACTTGTACATTGAGCCGCCGCTTACTCCTCGGTGAACTGCATGTGGTACAGGGCCGCATACTGGCCGTCGCGTGTAAGCAACTCCTGGTGGGTCCCGGTCTCCACAATACGTCCCTCGTCGAGCACGATGATGCAGTCAGCGCTTTCGACTGTTGACAGTCGATGTGCAATAACAATCGTCGTGCGATTCCTCATCAACTCGTTGAGTGCCTCCTGGATGCGACGCTCCGACTGCGTATCGAGAGATGACGTCGCTTCGTCAAGAATCAGGACCGGCGAATCTTTGAGCAGGGCCCTCCCTATCGCGATACGTTGTCGCTGGCCACCGGACAGCAAGACTCCCCGGCCGCCAACCATCGTCTGCAGGCCGTCCGGCATGTCATTTGCAAATTCGAGCACATATGCAGCCTCAGCTGCCTGCATCAACTCATCCTCCGAGTGCTGTCGAAGCTCACCGTACGCAAGGTTATTGGCAATCGTGTCATTGAACAGGATGACGTCCTGGCTCACGAGGCTGACATTATCGCGCAGGCTCTTGAGCGTGTAATCGCGAATGGATTTGCCATCCAGAAGAATGTCGCCAGAGCCGACATCGTAGAAGCGTGGCAGCAAACCAGCCAGTGTCGTCTTACCGCTACCCGACTGCCCCACAATGGCGAGAGACTTGCCGGCCTTTACTGTCAGGCTGATGTCATTGAGTACAGGCGTTGAGTCTCTCGCATATGCGAAGCTGACATTGCGAAACTCGACATCGCCCTTCGCCCTGCCCGCATCAAATGTTCCCGTATCGGTTTCATCTTCCTGGTCCATGACTTCGAACAGGCTGGCGCCCGCAGCGACGCCGCGCTGCAATGTCGCATTGACGTTGGTGATGCGGCGAATCGGCTGCAGCATCAGCATCATGGCGCTGAAGAACGAGATGAACTGGCCGGCCGATAAATTGCCGTCACTTGACTCGAGACCGGCCATGTAGATAACACCCGCGACACCAATTCCGAAAATCGTCTGTGTCACAGCAACACCAAGCGCACGAACGTTAATCAGTTTCAGGTTCTGTTTCTTGTTGCGCTCGTCGACTTCGTCGAGCCGGTCTTTCTCGTATTCGTAACCACCGAAAATTTTCACGACGCGGTTACCCGTGACAATTTCTTCGGTGACCTGCGTTACCTCACCAATCGTATTCTGGATGCGACCACTGTAACGTCGGAATGCAACGCCGAGAAAACGCACCAGCATCGCTACAACAGGAAACAGGATTGCAACAAAAATTGTCAGCTTGGGGCTCTGCAGGATCATTACAGCAAACGCTGCAATCACGGTCAGCACATCGCGAACGGCAATCGTCACGACGCTCGTTACGGACTCGGCCACCATCTCGACGTTGTAGGTGAGCCGCGACAGCAATGGGCCCGTATTCTGCTCCTCGAAAAAGCGCGTCGGCAGAGTCAGGAACTTGCGAAAGACGCCGCGACGCAATGAACTGATCACGCTGCGCCCTATGTAACCCAGCGAGGTTTCTGTTGCGAATCCCGACAAACCGCGAGCAGCAAGGATGCCGGCGAATGCGAATGGCATCCATCGCGATGCTTCAAGATTGTGCGCGACCAGTGCTTCGTCGGTCAGGGGTTCAAGCAGGTAGACAAGACTGGCCTCGACGACGGCCGTCGCAGCCATGCCAATAATGGCGACCATACCGATCAGCTTGTGTGGCAGTACAAACTGCCACAAACGCCCGTACACGTCGCGGACCCTGGGATTTTCGTTTTTACTCACGGCGCTACTGCGATTCCGGGTCATTGAGCGTCGCGATGCTGATGCGGGTAAAACCCAACCTTCCAGCCACGTCCATGGCCGTGACGACGTCCTGGTGCTTGGCATTCGCGTCGGCGCTAATAGTCAGCGGCAGGTTGCTGTTGCCACCTGACACTTTCTGCAACGCATTGCGAATCGTCTCAACACGACTGTTAATGAGTTCGCGGCCGTTGACGAGGAACGAACCTGTTTCTGTAATCATGATATCGATCTGGTCCGGCACTTCTTCGACGACTGCGGCGCTGTCAGCTTGCGGCAGGCTGATCGTTATTTGTGATTGCTTGACGAAACTCGTCGACACCATGAAGAAAATCAACAGCAGCAGGACAACGTCGATCAGCGAGGTCAAATTGACCTCGGGTTGCGTCCGCGGCCGCAGGCTGAGCTTCATTCCTTACCCTTTTCCTGGCGACGATGGAGAGCCTCAACCAACTTGATAGCTTCTTTTTCCATATCGACGACGAGCGTATCGACACGGGTGCGGTAATAGCGATACCCGATCAATGCCGGGATAGCGACGGTCAGTCCGGCTGCCGTCGTGATCAGGGCTTCCGCAATACCGCCAGCAAGGACAGTCGGGTTACCAACGCCGTGCGTCGTGATCGCGGTGAACACTTTGACCATGCCGATAACGGTACCAAGCAAACCCAGCAATGGCGACACGGCTGCAATGGTGCCCAGCGACTCGAGATATCGTTCAAGCTCATGCACCACATGCCGACCTGTGTCCTCGATGCTGTCTTTCATGACCGAGCGCTCACGATCACGGTTTATCAGCCCCGCTGCAAGGATCTGGCCGAGCGCCGATCCCTGGTGCAATGTCTGGATCTGCTTCTGGTCGAGCTGGTCCTTTTTGACCCAACCCCATACCTTGCTGGTCAAATCCTCGGGAATCACGCGCTTCTGCTGCAGTGTCCAGAATCGCTCGAGAATAATCCCCATCGCAATGATTGCGCAGAGGATGATGGGCGCCATCAACCAGCCGCCGGATTTGACTATCTCAACCATACAAACTGACTCGGGGGAAAAATGGAATATACCGGTTATTCATGCCAGATTCGACGCTGCCGGACCCTGTGAGGGATAAGCGCCTCGATTCCGCCCTGCTCACACAGACGCAGACTGATGGCACCCGAGGCTGCCGTTGTCAGCACCTCGGCTCCCGATGCGCGCCAGCGTTCGACAACCTCGACATGCGGTAGTCTCCAACGGTTGCCGAATCCCGCCGAAATGATCGCCAGGTCAGTGTCCAGGGCCTGCACGAACGACGGGCTCGACGAGGTTCGGCTGCCGTGGTGCGGCACGATAACAACGTCAACGTCCTGCAGCCTGCCGGATTGCAGCAACTCCGCTTCCGCGGCGCGTTCGATGTCCCCTGTCAGTAACAAGCGGTGCGACCCGGCCGATACTTGCAGAACACAGGACGCATCATTGCCGGAGACGTCACTGTTGGCATCCGGATACAGGAATTCGAAGGCAATGCCATCCGCTCGCCACGACGTGCCCGCACTACAGCGTTGCGCGACCGCCGGACCATCAAGGGCTTCGCCAATGCGCAGCGTGCCAACGGGCAGATCTCGAACGAGTGACGCAACGCCGCCAGCATGATCGAGATCAGCATGCGAAACCACCAATTCGTCCAGCCTTTTGACACCTCGACCCGAGAGAAACGGCAGTACGACTGACTCTGCCGCATCGCCACCGCCTCGAAACGCAGGGCCCGTGTCAAAAAGCAGCGTACTTGAGCGGGTAGCAATAATGACCGCCAGTCCCTGGCCAACATCCAGCACATCGACGGTGGCGCAACTTTTGGCAGGTCTTGATGGCTCGTGGAGAATGACCGCAAGTGCTGCGATCCATGCCACATTGCGGCCCGGCCATCCGGGGGGCCAGACGACCCACGCGAGCGGCAGGAAAAGCAACGCCGATGACGCTCCAGTGATTACGGGCGGCGCAACGCTCGCTGCGGGAAGTTTTGCCGCATACTCGATGGCCCACTCGACCAGGCCCAGGCTCAATGAAGCCAGCCATAGCAGGCGATCACCGGCAATGTGCAGCGGCCCGTCGAGCAACAGGCCGCAAAGTGTCAGCGGCACGGTAGCCAGGCTGAACACAGGCACGGCCAACATGTTGACGAGCGGTGCTGCAAGCGAAACGCGGCCAAATATCAGTACGGTAAATGGCATCAAACCGAATAACAGCATCACTTGCATTGCGCCAAGCTGACGAAAGGCCCGCAGAGGCGCGGACAATGAGCTGCTGCCTTGAACGGGTACCAGGCGACGTGCCATCCAGACCAATACGAGCACAGCCAGGAACGATAGCTTGAATCCAGGTGCCATCGTCGCCAGCGGCGATACGACTGAGATAAGCATGCTGGCCATGGCAATGACTGTGACCGCCTGCACCGGCCTGTACCTCAATACAGCCAGTGCAACCAGGCCGATCATGAGCGCTGACCGCTGTGCCGGTATGCCGAGACCGGATACGACCGTATAGGCAATCGCAAGGCACAGCGCAGTGACCGTGGACGTCCGATGATGGTTACTGTGCCGGATGAAGATGGCGGAGATGATGGCGGCCAGGAAGTAGCCGGCGGCCGCGACCATGCCAACGTGCAAACCGGATATCGCCATCAAGTGAGTGGTGCCTGTGCGTGCGTAGCGGTCCCATTGCTCTCGTGCGACGAGGTGCCTCGCGCCAACGGATATCGCAGACAAGACGGCCGCACGCTGAGGCTCTGTGACGACCTCCAGGGTACGCTCGACCGCCGTGCGTCGCAGGCGATCGATCGGCCCCAGATCGCCGCGTCGGATGAGCGTATTGCGCTGACTATCAACCACGTAGGCAGTTGCTGCGATTCGTTCCCGAAATAACCAGGTTTCGTAGTCGAATACGCCCGGATTTGCCGTCCCCCGCGGACGACGCAGCCGAAGCTCGAGGTGCCAGACATCTCCCAGGCGAATCTCGGCATCGGGCTCGAACCAACTGATCCGAATCCGGCCGGGCACCCACGGGTTGTCACTGACCTCTCCCGTCATACTGACAGTTGAACCCTGCCGCCGTGGAAAATCGATGACCCGGACCTCGGTCATGATGCTGTCACCGACGAACTCGGCTGGAATGCGCGCATCGATAACCTGCCCAGCCGCGAAAATAAACAGGCCATAGCCTGCACAGAACAATACAACCGGCAGCGCATGGCCGATAATGAGTCCCACAACAAGGGCGAACGATGCCAGCAGAAACAGGTCGGAGTGAGACGCAAAGCTGCTAAGCTGCGGCGCGTAAATCCCTGCCAGCAGGTACACGCAGGCCTTGTCCATCACAACACCCCGGGCCGTCGAACCAAACGCCCAATCGAAACGGATTCGAGCAAGAATGCCAAGACGGTTTTTTAGGAAATTCGCGTTCAAACGCCACGAGATCGCCGAGCGGTGGTTCATGACGCCGTTTCGGCACATGCTCCATGACCATCGCCTGTGGGGCACACGGCGCAAGACCGTGGTTCCCGCGTTTTCGCTCGGGCTCGCCGTCGCCTTTCTGCCGTTCCCCGGTCACTTCCTGTTGGCCGCACTGGCCGCCTTGGCATTGCGCGTCAATATTCCCGTCGCGGCACTCTCGACGCTGATCTCCAACCCGCTGACCATTGGCCCGCTGTTCTATTCCGCGTACGCACTTGGCAACGCCCTGCTCGGCATCGAGCCAGGCCCATTCTATTTCGAGCTTTCGCTCGACTGGGTGCAAAACGTATTTGCAACCGTCTGGCTGCCACTGTCACTTGGCTGCGTGTTACTCGGTTCGGCAGCAGCTGTTATCGGGTTCGTCGGGCTTGATGCACTGTGGCGATACTCGCTACACGATTACAAGACAAAGAAGCGCAACAAAC
>Ga0316193_10000168_pt1 | contig 37056 bp, 32 predicted proteins | sample MerIslsedime2_MG_FD_207735 | JGI IMG/M metagenome (GOLD analysis project Ga0316193, IMG submission 207735) | Coastal sediment microbial communities from Maine, United States - Merrow Island sediment 2 | ecosystem: Environmental > Aquatic > Marine > Coastal > Sediment | place: USA: Maine... | reverse complement strand
AAGAGACAAGTATTGCAATTACCGAGAACGCATATAACGCATTAGACGCAAGCGTATAATAAAAGCGCACAAACTCTTCTTTACGTCCATAATGACTTTTCATCCCGGACCTGTTCAATGCAACCCAGGAAAATAATCCGTCTGCAAATCTATCGGGCAATCCTTTTATTCCAAGCTTATGCTGAATATCATTAATTCTATGAACATGATAATTATTGGATAGATCTGATAAGAATGTCCTTTCCAGTGAATCGATCTGGGCATCTGAACCAAGAATGTGAACATCTACCACATCAGAGTGATCTAACTGATACTGGTTTCTTATAAATGTTATTGTTCTTTCAATTTCAGGACGGGCATGTATACCTATATTGCTAATATTGCCCGCATCCTGGTTAATTACAGATTGTCTGCTCGACACCACTTTCCCGTCTTTGAAAAATGTTTGCCGGAGATTACTGTTCACCTGCTGGCTAACCAGCAACACATATCCCTTTTTGGCAGCAATTATCGGCAGCACGGCTTTGCTGATTAGCGGCAGGCTCAATATCCCTGATAACGGCACGTCGCAGGCTTCGATAATTCTTACCCACGATCTGACCAGTTCAGGATTTGTTATTGCTGCCAGTAGTACCTCATTATCCTTGCGCCCATGTTTTTGTCGTCCCTGGATTTCTGAATATGTATATTGCATGCTGGACCTGTAATGCCTGTCCAAGAGCCTGGAGATCACGGCCTCCCTGTCTTTCCCGTAAACATGCGGTATAACATCTTTCCTGAAGTCCTCCTCTATAACATCAAGCAACATGCAGGTTGATATTTTTTCTGATGACTCCAGATACTGCTTGAATTTTTCATAGCCTTCTTCATTCGGCTCAAATGAACATGCACCAGCAAGCGTCTTTCTATTCCAGTGAAAAACTGTCATTCGATGGCCGGAAAAATAGAATATTCTTTTCACGCTAGTACCGGTCATATTTTGACAGTAGATACTGCATCATATACAGGACCAAGAACCGCCATCATAATCCACATCATAATGCCACCAAGTATAATCGTGAGTATCGGCATCATTGCCGGTTCCAGCTTGTCTATGGATTCCTTCACTTCCCTGTTATAGAAATAGCTTACGTTCAACAGGGCCTCATCCATTGCTCCTGTGTCCTCGCCCACTTTAAGCATGCGAACGATCATCGACGGAAAAACGCCGACACTTTCAAAGCTTTCACTAATTTGAGAACCATCGGCAATACTCGCTCTGGCTTTATTGATCGAATCCTCAAGCACCAGGTTATCAACCATATTTTCTGATATACCCAAAGCATCAAGAACTGTAATACCCGAGCTATACATCATTGCAAAATAATTTGCGAAACGTGCCAGTTTTATTTTTGACACCAATGGCCCTATTAACCAAATTTTAAGTTTGACGCCATCAATAAAATATCTTACTGCTATGTTTTTATTTGCACTTATAACCACCGCCACATATATCATTACCGGAAGTGAAAATATGATATACCAGTAGTCCACAAAAGCCCCTGATATGCTTATCAGGACTTTTGTGTAAAACGGAATTTCTGTTCCTATATTTTTAATAAAAGGCAGCAGCTGAGGCATCAGATAGATCATCAGGAAACTAACAACGCAAATAACAACAGCTGTTACGATTGCAGGATAAATCATTATCTTTCTTGTGTGAGAAGCCAGCTCATCCTGCCACCTGAGGGTCTCTGCGAGATCCTTGAGTACATCAGAAAGATTACCTGTTTCTTCGCCGACGCGAACAAGAGTGACGTATACCTTGTCAAATATCTGCGGGTGTTCGGCTAATGCGAGCGAGAAGGTTTTACCCCCTTCAATATCATCAATAACCGTTTGTAACACTTCGGTAAAATTACTATATTCGATACTGTTTCTGATATCTTTAAGGCTATCAAGTAAAGGCACACCGGATTTGGTTAGTTGCTCAACATGAAATGTAAAATTAATTAGTTCGCGTCGTGATACTGTTTTTTTCTGCAGGATTGAACTTGATAATTTGCTATGTTCTTTGTAGCTAAGCAGGTCAAAACCCATACTGGCCAATCTTTTTTCGAGCTCCATCGGATTACTCGCGACCATCGAATCTGACCGCACTTTACCTGCAGCATCGATTGTCTTGAACTTATAATCCGGCATTTATATCAGCCTCTGTGTCAGATCAATTACACGTGCCACTTCCTGCAGCGATGTCTCTCCACCCAGCACTCGTCGTATCGCATCATCTGCCAGTGTTTTATAGCCTGTAGACTTTGCACATGCCCTTAGCTCACCTAGCGTTGCCCGCTTTGCAATCTGCTCATCAAGCTGGTTATCAATCCGCAGTGCCTCAATGATAGCAACTCGTCCCTTATATCCCGTGTTATCACAGCTCGGGCACCCGCTTGCCTCATATATAGTCAATGACTCATTTACGTACTCAACACCCAGTAACTTGCTATCCACTTCATCCGCGTCCCTAGGACTTTTACACGAGGGGCACAGTATGCGAATCAGCCTTTGACTTATAATCCCAATGATATTACCCGTCATAATATCCGGTAGGACACCGATATCCAGCAATCGCGGTATTGCACCAATTGCTGAATTAGTGTGTAGTGTAGAAAGCACCTGGTGACCCGTCATCGCTGCGCGAAACGCCATATCTGCGGTATCCTCATCTCGAATTTCACCTACCAGGATAATATCCGGGTCCTGGCGCATCATTGAACGAATACCATTGGCAAAATCCATTCTTGCCACTTCGTTCACCGAGGTCTGCCTGATCATATCAACCGGATATTCAACAGGGTCTTCCAGTGTCATTATGTTGACCTGTTCGGATTTAACATAATTGAGCATCGAATACAGTGTCGTAGTCTTTCCGCTTCCGGTTGGCCCTGTTACAAGAATGATTCCTTCCGGCCTGGCCATCATCAAACGCAATGTATTTAGTGTATCTTCGTCTACACCGAGTTTATCTAAGGGAACGATGCCTTTAGCGCGATCAAGAACACGAAGTACAATATTTTCACCATGTGTTGTTGGCTGTGCCGATACGCGAAAATCGACGCGATGTCCCTGTACTTGCAAGCTCAGCCGGCCATCCTGTGGAATCCTTGTTTCGGCGATATTCATGTTGGACATTACTTTCAATCGAACGACGATCGCCGACCAGTAATCTTTATGGAGGCTGCGAATTTGACGTAATACACCATCAATACGATAACGTAATCTTAAAAAACCGTCTTCCGGTTCAAAGTGAATATCAGATGCTTCCCGCTTTACGGCATCAGCAAGTATTGCATCGACCAGGCGCACAAGCGGCTGACTGTATTCATCATCGATCGCATCCAGGCTCTTGTAGTCGATTTCACCGGTTTCAATTTCATGCAAGATGCCATCGACAGACAGCTCATAACCATAAAACTGGTCGATTGATTTTTTTATTTCGCCTACACCGGCAACCAGCGGAATAATTTCTATTTTGCGACCGACTAACGCGTGTATCCTGTCCTGCACCATCAGGTCTGATGCATTCTTCATAGCGATTTTCAGCTGCTGAGCCTTCTCATCATAACTTACTGGTATAATTGTATGTCGGTCAGCAATTTCTTTCGGGATCAGTTCAAGTGCACCCTGATCCGGAATAACCGTACTTAGATCAACACTGCCAATGCCCAGTATCTTACCGAGCACATCGCGCATAATGGACTCGGAAACAAAACCAAGCGATACCAGTATTTCGCCAATCAACCTGTAGTTTTTTTTCTGCTCAGTAAGTGCGATCTCGACCTGGTCATAGGTAACAAGGCCTTTTTCAATCAACTCTTCACCGAGCCGCTTTTTCTTTTTTATAACTGCTGGCGCGTTCATGACTACTGCCTGGCCTCGAGATATGCAAGCCTGTCCTTAACAGCATCTGGAGAAAAACTGATATTTTTTCCGGCCGCGAGCTTCAGACTGTCCACATAATAGGCTTTTGCTTCCCTGTGCTTACCAAGCTGGTCCAGGCTCACAGCCAGGTTATATGCATAATCGGCATTGCTACTGTCTGCTTTCCATGCATTAAAAAACGCCTGCTGAGCTTCAGGCCAGCTTTTATTCTGCACGTACACATTACCCAGCGCGAACTGAAGGTGGGCGTCATTAGGGCGGTATTCTATTAACTGCTTGAGTTTTGACTCGCTTAAACTGGCGCCGCCTGTCTGAGCTATATTTGCGAGCCCTGCATGTGCATGAGGGTCTCGAGGATCGCGTTCAAGCAACTTGATATATATGTCTCTGGCTGTTTCCAGCTCTTGCTGCTGCAAGGAAACTGCAGCTATACCAAGCAGGGCATCGTGATTATTCGGTTCACTCTCCAGGACTTTCTTATATTCTGTTTTCGATGTTGTGTAATCTTTGCTCTGGTATGCCATCCAGCCACGTTCGAGCGCCTCACTCACTGGATCGCGCTTTCCTGCGCTCTGCACTGAAAATGCCTTATTTGCTTGTTGACTTATGCCGGATTTGGCCACCTTTTTTGATGACGTATTTTCTGACTTTTTCGCTTTCGCGGCCGACTTAATGTCTACTTCCAACTGCTTATCTGTCTCTGGAACCACCGCTAACGATGTCAGGTTTTCCTCAATCTTTGTTTTTGACTTTAGAGTTGCCAGCGCAATCTGATGCTTGCGCTGCATTGACTCTATTTCTTCCACCATATTGAAATAGAAATATGACCCGCTGAAAGATAACAAAAACAGGGCGCCTATAACCACACCACCCCATGTCATCACACGAGATTTTTTATATTGGTTATTTGTTTTATGTATGAGTAGCTGTAACGCCTCATCAGTAACAGTTGAGGGTGTTGGGGTTATGTGATGCTCTTGAAACCCCCGACTCGGTTCTTGTTTTTTTTCCGGGAAAGGGTCGTTATGATAGTCTTCAGTTGGTGTATACGCATCCTCGTCGAGAACGAGGTCAAGCTCTTCAAGCTCCTGTACTTGTTCAAGCCTGTAATCATTCTCCTGCAGTCCTAAATCATTATCATGTTCCAGACCCGGCCCAGCATAAGCCTCTGCTTTTATGTCTGCAGAATCTGCAATTTGCTTTTCCTGAGCAGCTTTTTTCAGGGCATCCAGTAACAGGCTCATGTGTACACTCTTGTTTGATATATCTCAAAACAGTGTTTACTGCTCGTCTTCACTTGAGCCCCTCTCACTCACCCGTGCAGTTTCTAACTTGTTTTTATTTTCTACATGCAGTTCTTCCAGCAGGTATTTTCTATATTCCTTGAAATCGCCGGTCAGGCTTGCATCATGAGTAACGACCGGACGAATAAAGATGACAAGCTCTGATTTAACATACTCGTCATCCTGGTATCTGAACAAGGCGCCCAGAAATGGAATGCTTGAAAGAATCGGAACGCCGCTCATCTTTTTATCAATCATATCCTGCATCAATCCGCCAATGACTGCTGTATCACCATTCTCGATTTTCAGCACCGACTCTATTTCACGCACCTGTATTACCGGTATTTCGCTTGTAACATCAGCCTCTGCCAGCGCGGGGTTCGGGTCCGCAACAAAGCCTATAATTCGTGAAATTGTTGGCCGAACATTCAAGGTTACAACTTCGTTCTCATCGATGAACGGCGTTACTGCCATAACCAGGCCGACGGGCACTGTATTAACATTGGTATCAATCGCCACCGTGGAGTTCTGGTTAACCGAACCGGGCACTGCTTCGACGTCAATTGTAAAGTAGACCTCGTTATCTACAACTTTCAGCAACGCGCTTTGATTGTTAATCGCCATTACTTTTGGGCTTGAAAGCACTTTCACATCACCAAACGTCTCCAGTGCTTTCAAGGTAACGTTCAATGGATTTCCATTAACAGTGTCTGCAATATTGAATGAGAAGAAAGGCGTCTGCCCTAGATTGCCACCGAGTAAATCCTGCGTTGCTGTTGTATTCGGATCAGTAGTAACAAGTGTCCAGTCAATACCCGCCTGGTAACGGTCACTAAGCCTGACTTCGGCTATGGTGGCCTCTATAAGCACCTGTCTTTGTACACTGTCGAGAACCCGATCAATGAATCCCTGTACCTGTGCATGCTGTTTTGCAGTTGCTTTCACCGCAATCATTCCACTTTCTCTGTTAACAATAACCTTGTCGCTGGTATCGACATTTTCACTCTTTCCGGCTTTCACTGCCTCACCGATAATACTCGAGATATTAATTGTTAAGGATTTCCAGAACTGGTTGTTTGAAGTGTTTTGCACTATGGAGCTCGAATCGTTCCCGCTTTTACCTCCGCTACCGCCGCTTGCACCACCTTCCACATCAGCTAAACCGGTTGAACTGATCTCTGACGAAACCTCAACGGTTCCCGAACTCAGGCGCGCCATATTCAGATATCCGATGCTATACATTTTTAAGTAAGGCGTATCAGCCTGTACACGCAACGTGTTTTCAACAAGCTGATAGCGGATATTGGTTTGTTGTGAAATTCGATCGAGTATTTTAGGCAGTGTCTGGTCAATCGCATTCATCGTGACGCTGCCCTCAATATCATTATTAATATCGAGATTCAGCTTTGCATCTCTCGCCATCGAAAACAGCAATTCGCGAATGGGTACGTCATGCACGACAACAGTGTATGTTTCAAGATCCGGCCTTTGTTCCGGCCTTGGCAGTACAGCAACGTGTGCAACAGCTTCCGGTATGCTTTCTACAGCCGGCTCATCAATCATTAGATGCCCATCGGACACTTGAGGAGGATTGGATGCACCACATCCGGCAACCGCCAATAGCCCGAATAACAAACTGCTTTTTATAATTCTTATATCCATCAATTTACCAGGTAAATAAATGCATTTTCATGCCTGATTACGCTAAAAGCTTAACCGCTTGACTCAAGATCCTTCCTGAGTGCACTAACACGACGCAAGAATGGCTTGCTAGCCTTCATCTCTGCCGGCAGATTTTTAAGTATGGAACGGGCAGTTTTCCGCGAGTCAAAATCGTTATACAAAACACTGTACATACGACTTCCTCCGATCCTAGTTTCATAGACGTAAATCTTTTCAAAATCAAGAAGATCGGACGGGTCACTCAGAAAATCCTCGAGTGCTGTTACGTCCGTTACCTCTGTCATAAAGAGCTGAATACTGTAATGATCTCCAGCTACTGCTCCCAGCCATTTTTCTGTTTCATTGAGGCGTTGATCGAGCAAAGATGGCTTGATTCCGCTTTCTATAACAGCTTCATTATTACCATTCTCAGCCTCAGGTTTCGCAACTCGTTCGGGTGTCTCTTCAGCATTAGCTGTCAGGACTGGCTGTGCGCCGGCGTCAGTATTGCCGGAGACAGCCTGTTTGCTTTCTGGCGGCATCTCAAATGCTGCGCCGTCACCGCCAGGGTTTACCCACCCCGGCAGCATCGATCCGAGCCATAGCGCCAGTAGCAGCGCAACAATGACTCCACCCGCCTTTAACATGGGTTTAAAGCTGAACGGCCTGGTAAAATCACTGTCTTTTGCCGCCGTAGCAACATGGCTGGAACTCACCTCATGAGTGCCCTCTGAGAAAGAGGCCATCAATGCTTTGTCTGCAATAATATTTATACGCCGGGACAGTCCGCCTGAATACTTTTCTACTGCATTTGCAGTGCGCTGATTGAAAATACTGGGTCCACGATAACCAACAGAACGCAGTCTGAAATTCAGATAATCCAGGGTATCCTCCGGCGGGAATGGATCAAGATAAAAACCGTGTGTAATCCGTTCTTTTAATTGCCTGATTTGTGGCTGCGCCAGCTTGTCATCCAGTTCCGGCTGCCCAAACAGCACCATCTGCAGCAACTTGTGCTGGTCTGTTTCGAGGTTACTCAAAAAGCGGATTTCTTCCAGGGTTTCTACCGGCATACTTTGGGCTTCTTCAACAAATACAACAACCTGGCGGTTACTCGCATGTTTTTTTAACAGATAATCCTGCAGTTTCTGCATGACGTCCAGCTTGCTGTCATCGTTTCTCACATCGAGATGCAGTTCGTGCGCAATTAAATGCAGTATGTTATCCGGTGAAAGACTCGGGTGAGCTATGTAAACGATATCAACGATATCAGACAGTTTCAGCTCCAGCATACGACAAAGCATTGTCTTGCCGCTGCCTACCTCGCCAACCACCTTGATGATGCCCTCACCTGATTTAATTGCATAAATCAATGCATCAAGTGCCGCACCACGCATACTGCCTTCATAAAACATGCTGGTGTCGGGTGTTATCTTGAATGGCGGCCGATCAAGCCCGAAATGTTCAAGATACATTAATTGTGTCCCAATTTTTGTACCCGGCTATACAGGGTGGTTCTGTTAACATGCAGGGCTTCGGCTGCTTTGCTGATGTTATTGTTGTATTTTTCCAGTGCGATACGTATACAGCGGCTTTCTATATCGCTCAATAAATCATCAAGTTTGAATTCACCTGCTTCAATCTGGCCAACGATATATTCATCCGTAAGCGACTGGCTTTGCCCGTTTAATGTTTCGGCCGATAGTTGAGTTTCGAGCTCATCATTCAACTGCCTGTGCGACACAATGCCACCCGGATACTTGGTGCCCAATCGAATAACGATATTTCTAAGCTCTCGAACATTGCCCGGGAAGGCGTAGCTATTCCACAGCTTCGATGCTTCATCATCAAGTGTGAATGGTGATACGGTATCTGCATACAACTGCTGGAAGTGATCGAGCAGTAACAGTTTATCCTCCTCGCGATCACGCAATGGCGGCATGCGAATATGAAGGATACCCAGACGGTGATAAAGATCTGTCCTGAAATTACCCTTTGATACCTCTTCAGTTAAAACCTTGTTTGTCGCTGCAACAATTCGGGCTTGTGATTGATAAACCTGCGTTTCTCCGACGCGATAAAATTCACCGGTTTCAAGTACCCGCAACAACTTGCTTTGCAATTCCACAGGCAACTCGCCAATCTCATCCAGAAACAAGGTACCTTTGCCAACCTCGATAAAGAAGCCCTTGTGCTCCCGCTCTGCACCGGTAAATGCGCCTTTTCTGTGTCCGAACAGTTGCGCCTCTAGCAAGTCCGGCGCAATGGATGCGCAATTAATCACCATGTAGGGTTCATGCTTGCGCTTGCTGCTCTCATGCAGCGCCTTCGCAATCATTTCTTTACCTGTTCCCGATTCACCTTCGATCAGCACCGGAAACGGTGAGTCGGCAAATTGTTGAATCTGGTTGCGCACAGCTTCAATGCCTGCGCTGCAACCTATGAGGCGAGTATTTGCATGTGTTTCGCGTTTGATCTCAATCGTATGGAGTCGTTGCTGATGCTGTAAGCGGCTCAACAGCAAGTCGGGGTCTGCCGGTTTGGCAATAAAATCCACGGCGCCTAATGTCAGTGCATGCTGGATATTGACATCATTATCCTGGCCTGACAGCACCAGAATTTTCATCGTTGGATTATTGTTAATCAGTTCCTTGATCAACTCGAAGCCCTCCTCTGGCTTGTGCGGGTATGGCGGTAAGCCGAGATCGACCAGCGCCATGTCCGGGCAGTGTGCCAGCTCTGCTAACTTCCGTTTAGCTGCATCTCTGGTACCTGCTGTGACCACATGATAATACTGTCCGAGCATAAAGCCAAGACTTTCAACAATCAATGGATCATCATCGACAAGCAGCAATGTAGATTTGTGTTCTATGTCCCGTTTCATCACAATTTCAGGCATAGTTCGCCCCGTTTTTAGCAAATGTTCCCCATCTACCATATATAGCAGAACACACTATTAATACTGTTTTCTGCATGCATTTATGGCAATTGAAGCCAAAATAAAAGATAAAATCCATCCATGTTCAATATCGTGTTGTACCAGCCTGAAATACCGCCCAACACCGGAAATATTATCCGCCTGTGTGCGAACACGGGTTGCCGTCTCCAGCTGGTTGAACCCCTGGGTTTTGACTTGAGTAACAAGAAGTTACGGCGCGCCGGACTGGATTACCATGAATGGGCAGAGGTCGAAACGCACCCTGATCTGGCGTCGGCATGCAGTACCAGCGGCGATATTTATGCAATATCGACACGCGGTACCAGATCATACACAGATGCGTGTATCAAGGCTGGCGATACACTGGTTTTTGGCCCTGAAACACGAGGACTGCCTGACAGTTACCTGGACTCACTCGATCAGCACAGGATACTTCGCATTCCAATGCTGAAAAACAGCCGTAGTTTGAATCTGTCCAACGCAGTGGCTGTCGTGGTTTATGAGGGTCTGAGACAGAACAATTTTACTGATGAAACAGTGAAACTACTCTAGGCCGCGTATTGCACGAAGCGGGCTAGATCAGCTCCGCGATGGATTTTCTCTCCAGCAACGAACGCACCGCATCATGCGGATGAAAGCCTTCATACAGCACTTTATGGACCTGCTCTATGATGGGTAATTCGACCTGGTACTTCTGACCAAGCCTGACTGATTCCAGGGAAGAACGTACTCCTTCGATTTCCTGGCCGATTTCTTCTGCAATTTGCTCTTTGCTCAGACCTTGCGCCAGCAACAAGCCGGTGCGCCGATTACGCGATTGATCATCCGTGCAGGTCAGCACCAGGTCGCCCAAACCGGCAAGTCCCATAAAGGTATCACGATTACAGCCCATGGCCTCACCCAGGCGCATCATCTCGGCCAGACCGCGAGTAATCAACGCCGCCCTGGAATTAGCGCCAAAACCGAGCCCGTCAGCAATACCCGCCGCGATTGCCAGTGGATTTTTCAAAGCCCCGCCCAGCTCAACGCCGGCAACGTCATTGCTGGTGTAGGCGCGGAAATAACCATTATGCAGACAGTCACGCCACTCATTTGCTACTTCTTCTATGTCAGAAGCGACAGTTATCGCTGTTGGCAAATCACGCGCTACCTCTTTTGCAAATGTTGGGCCGGAAATGACTGCCAGCCTGCTGCACTGGGGTAGTTCTTCATTGAAAACCTGGTGCAGCAGCTTACCGGTACCCTCTTCCAGGCCCTTACTGGCCCATGCAATAGACATCTCTTCGTTGAAAAGTGAAGAAGAAGATTCCAGGAAAGACCGGTAGGCATGACTGGGTATAACAATCAGGACCAGCAAATTGCCACCGCTCAGCGCATCTTCCAGGCTGCTGTACAGTTCCAGATTATCCGGAAAAGCAACGTCAGGGAGGTATTTTTGATTGCAGCGTTCTTTCTGCAGGACTTGGACATGTTCGGGGTGATTACCCCAAAGCCTGACATTCAATCCCGCCCGCGCCAGATGTATCGCAAGCGCAGTACCCCATGAGCCCGCACCCAGAACAGCAACGGTTTTATGTTGCGTACTCACCAGGGCCTGTTAACACTATGCGAATGCCCAGCGTCGGCTCTCCAATGCAGCCAGGCAAGGCGCGCTGAGCGCACTTTGGTTGTTCCAAATAAGCGATGCGCAACGCCGCATGGCTGCATTGGAGGGCCAACCCGAAGGGACGGGGCTATTTTTCCGCAGGATTGCGTTGCACTTTCGCTTATGTACACCAGGCACACGGCGCTCAGTGCGCCTTGTCCTGCAAAAAAAAGGCCGCTGTCGAAGGGTATCCGCATAGTGTCAACAGGCCCTAATTACTTAATGAGCAGTATCCTGAGCAGCTGCCGCTGCCTGTTGCTGCTGCGCTTGTTGCATATACAGGGCATTGAAGTTCACCGGTGCAAGCAGTAACGGTGGAAAACCGCCCTTGCTCACGAGTTCGGCTATGGCTTCGCGCGCAAACGGAAAAAGCGTTTCCGGACAAAATGCGCCAAGCATGCCTCTCAAGTTATCCTGCTCGAAACCTGCGACGGTAAATATGCCTGATTGCGTCAGCTCAACCAGAAAAGCCGTTTTCTTGTTCTGTTTTGCGGTGACGGTTATTTTCAGATCAACCTCAAATGTATCCTGGCCGATTGATTTATTTGAGCTGTTCAGTTGAATATTTACTTCTGGTTGCCACTCGCCGTCAGCAAAAACTGTTGGTGAATTGGGCGACTCGAATGATACGTCTTTTAAATATAGCTTTTGTATTGAAAATTGCTGTTCCTGCGCCCGCCCCTCGGCTTGCCCTTGCCCTTGCGCTGGTTGATTTTCCTCGGCCATGATGATTTCTCTAGATTAGTGTTTGAAGTTTATTTTTTGGTGAGCGGCAAATTAGCCTCTTGCCAGTTCAAAATTCCGCCAGCAAGATTATGCACATTACTGAAACCGGAACTCTTTAGAATCCTACAGGCTTTGCCCGAAACATTACCACTGCGGCAATAGGCCAGCACGGGCTTGTTTTTATCTTTCATCAGGCCATCAAGCTGGCTTTTTAATGATGTAAGCGGAACATTTTTAGCGTTCTTGATATGACCGTTGTTAAAATCAGTCGCCTCACGTACATCCAGTACGACAGCGTCATCATTGTTCATTAGCCGAATCGCTGCCGTCGGGTCCATCTGGTTTGCTTTACCCGACTGGTGTTCGAATTCAGCCTTGATAACAAGCGCCAAAACCACAAAAAAGGCAGCTACCAGGAACAGGTGGTTGCCTGCAAATTCGATTAATTGTTCCATAGAACCTGGATCAAGTTATAAGTAATTCAACCCTGAACAGGTTTAATCATGTATCTTTTTGGTAGAACAGAACACTTCCTGCATCATGCCAATCAAGCGCAGTGTACGTGTATCACTCACACGATAAAACACCTTGTTGGCATCTTTACGCGAGGCGAGTATTCCTTTATCGCGCAGAATAGCCAGGTGCTGGGAAATATTGCTTTGTGATGTTCCCACCGATTCAACAATATCCTGTACACTCACTTCCTGGTCGCCCAGGGTACAGAGTATTCTAAGTCTTAGTGGGTGCGACATGGCTTTCAGGGAGCGGGAGGCACGATTGATGTCCTCTTCACGGGTCATCAAAACAGTAGTTTCTAGATTTGCAACATTCATCATTAGAGTGACCTGGCTTAAGTATTATTATAATTATATAAGTAAACAGCGATACAATAATACACGTTTTTTATTTAAAAAAAATACCAAATATCAGAAAACGGGCAGCATTTTATGTATTTTTTAGCGGCGCAATTCGCCTTGTTCTAAATCCAGAGCAACATTAAAAACACATATGTACCTCAGCAACGGGACCTCTAACTGCATCCATATTCTGTTATTTCTTCTGTTATTTCTTCAAACTCCCGTTTTTGCCTCAGACAATGACGATTTTGAACGTTATCAGAAAAAGCTGGGGAAGGTCCAAAAGAGTATCGAAAATGTAAAGGATCATCTGAAAAGCACGCGATACAAGCGCGGACATGTCATAACGGAATTAAAGCAGCTCGAAAGCAAGATCAGCGAGAATTCAGCGGAGCTGGATAAAACCGAAGCAAAAATCGACAGGCTGGATAACAACATCTCTGATTTGCGCAACGAACTCGGAAAACTGCAACGCAAACTGAATACACAGCGCCAAAGCCTGTCGGAGCAGATACGTGCGGCTTATGCGATAGGGCGGCAGCAGCAGGTGAAAATGTTGCTTAATCAGCAGGATCCCGCGGAAATGGGACGCGTTATCGTGTATTTTGATTACCTCAATCGGGCACGCGAGCAGCACATTGCTGACTTTCTCGACAGTATCTCAGAAAAACGACGCGTGGAAGAGGAGTTGAGTACAACCCGGAAAGAGCACGAAGAAAGCCTGAAAACAAGGAGAAGACAGAAAAATACCCAGCTAAGTCAAAGAGTTAAGAGGAATCAACTGCTCGCTCGCCTGGAGCGGGAAATCAGCAACCAGGAGAAGAACCTGTCCGAGCTGGAGGACAGTCGAAACCGGATCGAAAATCTGTTGATGTCTCTCGGCGAGCTACTCGCAGATATCCCGCAAAGCCCGTCTGATTCACGACCATTCAAGCTGCAAAAGGGGAAACTACCATGGCCTGCATCCGGTCCGTTTCTTGCCACTTATGGAGAACCGCGTAATCAGGGTGGGCTGAAATGGAACGGCGTTCTCATTAGCACAGCCCATGGCAGCCCGGTTCGCGCCGTCAGCCGTGGCCGTGTCGCCTTTGCCGACTGGTTACAAGGCTATGGTTTTATTACTATTATTGACCATGGCGAGGGGTATATGAGCCTCTATGGACACAATGAAACCCTGATTAAACAGGCCGGTGACTGGGTTAATGCCGGCGAGGTCATAGCCACCAGCGGTGACAGCGGGGGACAGCCCATGCCCGGTGTCTATTTCGAGATCCGCTCAAGGGGAAAACCAGTGAATCCGGGCAGCTGGTGCTCCAGAAAGGCCAAACACCAGGCAAACCTAAAATTACCTCTTATCGGGAACAACTGGACGATCGACAGCTCTATATATAATAATGTCTAGCACTGGATACGAATTTGTGCGTAACTGGGCTATAGTATTGATGGACAGGGCCATGTTGGCCTGGAGATATTCATGAGCAAACAATTCAAGACCGCGCTGGTATTGGTCTTCGGCATATTTTTAGGAATCTCGGCCTCACTGACAGGCAACGTGCTTGCCAATAAAGATGAAGCCAAAGGATTACCGCTGGATCAGCTACGCAATTTTTCAGACATCTTTTCCCGAATCAAATCAGATTATGTTGAAGACGTAGAAGACGACGTGCTTCTGGAACACGCCATTCGCGGCATGCTCTCCGGACTGGACCCGCATTCCACCTATCTGAGCCCTGACGAGTACAATGAGCTGCGTATCGGCACATCCGGTGAATTTGGCGGACTTGGGATACAGGTCGGCATGGAAGACGGCTTCGTAAAAGTCATTTCGCCAATTGATGACACACCCGCATTCAAGGCCGGACTGCAAGCAGGGGACCTGATTATCCGTCTGGATGAAAAAACCGTCAAAGGCCTGACGCTGAATGATGCGGTAAAAATCATGCGCGGCAAGCCGGGCACCGACATAGAATTAACTGTCGTTCGTGAAGGTAGTGATAAACCGCTGAACTTCGTTGTTACCCGCGACATTATCAAGGTGAAAAGCGTAAAGAACAGAATGCTCGCTCCTGGTTATGGTTATATTCGCATCAGTAACTTCCAGTCAAGAACAGCACCGCAACTGCTGAAAGCGCTCAACGATCTCAAAGAAGAGAACAAGGCCGACCTGAAAGGGCTTGTGCTTGACTTGCGTAACAATCCTGGTGGTGTGTTGAATGCAGCTGCTGAAGTTTCAGACCTGTTTATAAATAAAGGCAAACTTGTTTATACTGAAGGCCGAATCGATAACTCGCATTATGAATACAACGCCAAACCCGGCGACATTCTTGATGGTGCACCTGTGGTTGTACTGATCAACGGCGGCTCAGCCTCCGCATCCGAGATCGTGGCCGGTGCACTGCAAGATCATAGACGCGCTGTTGTTATGGGCAGTAAGTCATTCGGCAAAGGTTCAGTACAAACCATACAGGAACTCAGAAGTGGAGGCGCGGTCAAGATCACCACAGCTCGCTACTTCACTCCAAATGGAAGGTCCATTCAAGGCGCAGGTATAACGCCGGACATCGTACTTGATAAATACACGGTGACATCAACCGAGGAAGATTCGCTTGCGAGCATAAAAGAAGCAGACTTGAGTAACCATATCAGTAATCCGACCATGACAGATGAAGAGATCAAAAAGTCTGAGAAAGCCTCTAAAGAGTCCAAGAGTGACAAGCTCCTGGCTACCGAAGACTACCAGCTTCATGAAGCACTTCTGTTATTAAAAGGCTTGACGATACTCGATAGATCCTGATTGGCACTAGATGCTGTATAGACAATACAGGCGATCAGTAATACTGTTTTTACTGGTCGCCTTTTTTGTGCCCGCCGGATACGCAGATAAGCTGGCCAGCATTATCATCGATGACCTGGGTAACAATCTTGAATACGGAAATATGGCTATAGAGTTGCCCGCGCCGATAACGCTTGCCTTTCTGCCACATACTGTTTTTGCTGCTAATCTTGCCGACAAGGCGCACAACTCCGGCAAAGAGATCATGCTGCATTTACCGTTACAATCTGTACGCCATCACAGCCACACACCCGGCACGTTGAAACTGCACATGACACATGTCGAATTTACCAGGCAACTTGAATCCGACATCGAGTCAATTCCTCACATCAAAGGCATCAACAACCACATGGGTAGCTTGTTAACACAGCATCCCGGGCATATGGACTGGTTAATGTCCGCTCTGGCAGAAGAGGGCGGGCTTTATTTTATTGACAGCAGGACAACGACAAAATCAGTGGCCTCGCTGTTTGCGAACAAACACAAGGTGCCACATCTCGACCGGGATATTTTTCTTGATCCTGACTTCAGGCCGGAAACCATTCGCAGAGAATTTACACGTTTTATTAACAAGGCCAGGCAGAGCGGATATGCAATTGCTATTGCACATCCACATCCCCGCACCATACAATTTATCAGACAGCATCTAGATGAGCTTGAAGAGCAGGGCATCAAGCTCGTTGCTGTTTCAGAATTGATAGCCGATAAACATAACCGTGAGGGATTCAACAATGTCGCGAGTACTGGTGCCACTGGCTCAGGGCTGTGAAGAGCTGGAAGCAATTACCATAACCGATCTGCTGGTGCGTGCAGGCATAGAGGTTACGACCGCCGGTCTCGATGACCAGCCTGTCACCGCATCACGCGGCACCACCATCATTCCCGATACTTCTATTGATGCCGTACTCGACCAGACTTTTGATTTGATCGTGCTACCGGGAGGCTTGCCTGGAGCCGACCACTTGAGGGATGACGCAAACATCCTGGCATTGTTGAAAAACCATGCCGACAGGGGGAAATACATAGGCGCCATTTGCGCAGCGCCAAAAGCAGTCGCTGCTGCCGGCCTGCTCGACGGCAAAACGGCAACCGCATACCCGGGTGTGCTTGAAGCCCTGGACAACGAGCAAATAGACGTAAAGGCTACGGCCATTGAAATTGACGGCAAATTAGTAACCTCAAGGGGTCCGGGCACCGCGATGGATTTCGCGCTTACACTGATAGAGTTGCTCGAAGGGCCGGCGAAAAGGGATGAAGTCAACCGACAGCTGGTCAGATAATGCTGGCCTGAATTACTGCGCTAAAACCACAAAATTATTAATATTTTTATCATTCAAGCGATCCGCTATAATACCTGACTAATTTACTAGGTTATTAATTCGAGGTATTAAGATGCAGGCAGAAGTTAACGGCAAGGTCATTCAATTAAGTGAGGCCGGCTGGCTGGAAAATCTGGATGAATGGAGCGAAGAACTCGCTGTAGAAATTGCAAAAAATGAAAAAATTGATGAATTAACCGAAGAGCACTGGGATATCATCAACGAGGCACGAGAATATTTCACCGAAAATGGCCAGGTATGCGAGCCACGCTCATTCTCAAAAATCATGAAGAAAAAGTATGGTAAGGACCGCAGTGATCAAAAATATATTTATTCACTGTTTCCAACCGGCCTGATCAAATGCGCCAACAAGATTGCCGGACTGCCACGACCCAAAGGCTGTAGTTAAATTGTAGTAGCTCAGGCTTGAACTGACCATTACTGTCAGTTTTCGCATGGTGGAAACCGGCCAATATTAGAGCTTTATGTCTTGTTCTCTCGCAAAGGCGCAGAGAACGCAAAGGAAACATATATAAAATAATATTGTGCTATTCATCTTCCTTTGCGGCCTTGGCGCCTTTGCGAGAGTCAATATCTGTAGTATTTTTTATAAGGCCAATCCCGATCGTACTAACGAAAAATCATGGTTTGCTTAGATATGACTTTGACTGTCAGATTAAATCCTGACTATTACAGTTAAATCGTCATTATTCGCAAACATCATCAGACCTTGATGTAGACCCAGCCCTCAGCGGTCCGCCTGGCGACCTGTTGAGCGGCCGTGGGTGTGGTTGTGATAGATTTCAGCAGGTTTACTGGCTCGCCATTAGAGGCCAGCTGAGTCAGGCTCTTGGCACAGGCAACCAGTTCCAGTGTATCAAAGCGTTTTGTTAACTGTTCCAGCCTGTAGGCGAATTTCGACCTGTCCGCATCCAGCACCTTCAAGCCCTGTTTGTTTGCAACGATTTCGACAGTTAAAGATTTATCAGCATGATGCTGATGCAGTAACGCCTCAATCTCATCAATAACCGAGCCAAATTTGTCTTCCTGGTATTGGGATACGTGTATAAGTACATGGCTATGCTCACCAACGGCAGTCGCCAGTGATGTTTCCATTAGTGGTTGCGTGCTATCCATCAATTCATTAGCACGTGATAAATCACCGTTCACGTAGACATAAGGCAATAGCAACGCAGTAAGGCCTATTAATAGCACGAACCCGGCGACTAATGACCTGTGCTGTTTTACGAATACTGAACATTTAAAAGGCTTGTTCTGCAAGCTATGCTTTGAGTATTCCAGATACGCAAGCTGCACCTTCTCTTTTAGCATCCTTGCCTCATTGATACGCTTTGCTAGCAATTCATCTTCCTGCTCTGCAAATAACAGGCGCGTGCGCTCTTCATTATCAAGCTCTCCATCAATATAAGCGCTTATATATTCATCGGAATAATTGTTTTGCGTATTCATCTTACTAACCTGAGCGTCACTTTATTATTCGAGTTTTCTTCTTCAAGAATTTGTTTAAGCGCCTGCCTTGCTCTGTTTAAACGACTCATTATTGTCCCTATTGGAACTTCAAGAATGTCAGACACTTCTGCATAGGTAAAATTTTCAATATCAATCAAGGTTAAAACCTGCCGATGTTTTAATGGCACGCGTGCTATGGCTGTTATTACAGACGCCAGCATTTCACCCTGACTATGAACACTCTCAGGTGTTTCTTCTTCAATCAATACAACATCGTCGATATCAACATACTCTCTATGCTTTCTGCAGATATCAATAAAACAGTTTGACAAAACTCGAAACAACCAGGCGTCCAGTGCATCTATGTTTTTAAGCTGATCAACCTTTTGTATCGCCTTGATCACGGTCTCCTGAACCACTTCATCGGCTACATCTTCATTATGAGTCCAGGCATAAGCCATACGATACAAGCGTCCACGGCCTGACTGCAGCCGCTTACATAGCTTGCGTTGTCTTGCTGTTAGGAACAGCAAGCTCTTGAATGAATTCATATTTTTCGTCATTTCAAATTGATAGACGACATCAGCTGGATAAATATTCCATTCGCGGGCAAATTCATTAAATAGCGGGGAGAGCGACTATTCAATTCAAAATAATTCTCACATGACCGGAATAGTTTTCAACTTTATATCGTCATCTGAGAAGTGGATGCGATTTCCATACGCATTAATTTGGAACAGAAGACCCTGACCTTTAACAAGGAAAGAATAAAACATTTACCTTATCGGGAGTTGATATGAGAAAAAATAGAAAATATCGCACGAGTATGACGACTGCACTAGCAGTAGGTATTTCCGTGTTTACCATTGGTGTGATAGCACATGATGAAGACGATGCCGGCACACCCGTGTGTCTCGAAGGCAATTACATGATGGCTGACGCCATGAACACGCCCTTCGCCTCATTGGACGGTCCCGGCGCCGTCATCGAGATGAACATCATCACCGGCACCCCCGGTATCACCGTCGTTAACCCGTTCAACGGTGGCAACACGGGCACCGATATCTGCCCGGACGGTGTTGTCTGTCCCGGACCCTGGAAGCCCACGGGCGTCCTCTCCGGTGGTGAGAACGGCCATGCCTTCATCACCAGCGCCGGTCAACAGGCCCTGACCGAGTTCCACCGCGACGGCACCCCGATCCGCACGGTGTCGTACAAGGCCCTTTTGGGCAATCCTACTACTGGTCCCGCGGCCGACATCGGCGCTGGCACCGTGCCACGCCCGCTGGGTACCCAATTGATGCCCAACGGTAACCTGATCCAGGCCATCTGTGACGCTAACTTCTTCAACGCGCCGAACTCCGATCTGGCGCCGGAAGGCGACGGCCTGGAAGCCGACCATTACTTCCCACCGGTAAACAGCACCGAGACGCGCGCCTCCAACAGCCGCCTGCTGGTGATCGACCAGGTCACAATGAAGGTCATCGACGAGTACAGCCGGCCGAAAGCAGGTGATCCTGGTCATGACCTGTGGGGTTGCTTTGCCGGTATCATGTTTTCCGACGAGGGTATGTATGTCAGCACCTTCCACGGCGCCGCGGTGCTGGAGATCGACTGGAAGGCCGGTGTCGACAATGAGAAGAGTGAGGGCGTCGGCTCTAACAACTCGAACGGCTTCGCGCTTGGCAAGCCCAAGAACCACGCTGTAGTCACCAACGTGATCGACTTCCGCCTGGGTGAAGCGGCTGACAGCCCTTGGCGTCGTGACTCCCTGCGCGCCATCTCCTTCGACGAGAGCGGCAATATTTACGCCACCGACCGCGAACGCTCGAAGGCCTGCGTGCGGGACGAACCCGAATGTAACCCGAATGTGTTCCGTCAACATGTCAATATTGCTTCGCGCGATGGCTACAATGACCCCGCTCTACGCCGTACCCTGGCGCTGGACCCTGGTGTCAACGTGATCGCCGGTATCCGCACCAACCGTATGTCAAAACTGGGCTGTGATACTGTAATGGCCGACGCTGAGTTCTATTCCAGTGACGACGACGACAATCCGGCTTATGGGTACGCGCCTGAAGAGGACCTGTGTGATGTGGAGACCATCCTGGTTGCCGCCTCGGCCATGAACCCGGGCGATGTCCTCGATGGTTGCTCCGGTGCCCATCCATCGGGCAACAAATGCTTCAAACCTGGCGGTGGCGTGGTCGAGTACCTGATCCATCCGAACTTCACTGATGGCGGTGCAGCCTATCAGGGAGGGACCTGCACAGGTGACCCGACCGATATGGTTGGGAACCAGGGTTGTGCCCAACCGATCGCGAAGTTCATCTACACTGGTCCAGATTCGGATAGCGATCCGGAGGTCAAGGTCGATCCGCGGATGCTGATGATCATCCATGAGGCGTTCGGACAGTAACCACTCGCAAAGCACTTGATAATGTAACAGGCAGACCGGTCGGTGGCATAGAGAAATTGCCACCGACCCCATTATAAACAGGTCACAATATGAGACATTTAGTTTTATTGTTCCTTGTAGTATTTATTGCAAGCAGTGCTTCGCTGCAAACAGCGGCGTCTCTTGAAAACCCATCAGTTGATAGTCAAAGCCCCCTTGCCAAGCAGGAGCCACCTGCTTTTCCAATGGGCAAGTCCACACGTTTCGGATTATTCAAGCAACGCATCAGAGGCCGTGCCGTCAAAGATCCTGATTCCAGCACAGGTAGGCTTATACGTGGTTCAACATTGGAATTCGTAGGGGACGACACCGATCGAGTACCGCTTCGCAAGGGCGTTCGATTCGGTTATCGCTATTGGCTGAAGTTACCGCCCGAACAGAAACGGCACAGTTTGAAGCGTGTCCTGATCCACCCTGAAATGACCTTACCTGATGGTTCTTCAGTGAGCCGCTCAGAGCGAATGATCAACAAGCGCGCTACCCATGGTATCGTTACAGCTATCGATGCTTATGCGCTGAGCGAAGAATATGAACTTGTCGAAGGCGAGTGGATTTTCCAGCTCTGGTTCCACGAGCACAAGCTCGTTGAACAAAAATTTATTGCCTACACGCCCGGCTAAGCAATCACATAATAATTTGGGTCTTCAGCAGACTTAGTGGGTTGATACGATAAAATTTTTGCCACAGGGGCACAGAGATCACAGAGGTTTTTAGTTTTGTAGCAGCGGCTTTAGCCGCGAACAGCCATAATCGCAGCTAAAGCCGCTGCTACGTTCACTGTAGTCCAGATCTAAACAACAAAACAAGTATTAGCCTCTGTGAGCTCTGTGCATCTGTGACAGGCATTTGAATATTTACCCACTCGATTCAGGCAGAGCCAATATATTTAAACATCAATAAGCAAAGCGTAACTAACATCATGCGCTTGCACAGCATTACATCAAAACTATACATCGATGTCAGACTGACTCTATTAGCCTTGCTTGCACTCTTTTTCTATTCTCGCTAGATTGTTAACTGTTTTATATTCTAACGGGTGTCATATGCCGGCCTGATAGTGATACCTGGTATTCAGTATTTGAGTGGTGCTACAGTATGAAAGCTATTTTATTTGATCTGGATGGCGTACTTTATACGGGTGATAACGCCATCGAGGGAGCTGCATCAGTTATAACATGGTGCCTCGATAATGCTATCCCTCACTTGTTCCTGACAAATACCACCTCACGCCCTCGATCTGCCCTGGTAGATAAACTTGCACGGTTTCATATCAAGTCTGCCCCTGATGACTTCCTTACTCCTGCACTTGCAGCACAGCAATGGTTGCGCAGCAACATTAACGGAAAGGTTGCGCTATTCATTCCTGATGCAACACGCGATGAATTTGCAGAATTCGAGCAATGCGAGCACGACGCAGAACAAGGTGCTGAAGCAGTAATCATTGGCGACCTGGGCGAAGCCTGGGATTTCAAAACGCTGAACCGAGCATTTCGCCTGCTGATGAATAATGCCGATACAAAACTTATCGCCCTGGGCATGACCCGTTACTGGCGCGCAGAAGACGGCCTCAGGCTGGATGCAGCACCCTTTGTAAAAGCCCTGGAACACGCAAGCGGGCGCGAGGCCATCGTATTAGGGAAACCCTCAAAAGAATTCTACTCCAGTGCACTCTACAGGCTTGCCTGCAAAGCCAGCGAGACTATCATGATTGGAGATGACATCCGGGGTGATATCGAGGGATCACAGAATGCCGGTATTAGAGGCTTACTGGTAACAACAGGCAAGTTTCAGCGAAGCGACCTGGAGCTTGGTATAGAGCCCTATGATGTAATCGATTCTGTTGTAGATTTGCCCGCATGGTGGAATTCACACAGCTGAAGCATATACGCATAATTTAAATTCGTCGCTACTTAATTTGCAGGCATGTCTGATTTTTAATCACCAATATAATCCTATATAAACATTAAGAAAGTCCACAGATGAACGCAGATAAACGCAGATAATATTAATTGCTATTTCTTGTCCGCGAAGAACAAAAAAAACCATAGTTATTTAGTTTTTTCATTTTTGCGTTATTTGCGGACAATATAGTTCTTATCTGTGTTTATCTGCGTTCATCTGTGGATTAAAATTTTTATTTACCTGTAATTGCGTGGGGCCGTGTAGCGACAGGCGGATAATTACATTCTATGAATATCAACGAATGCACAAACACGGCTATTTAGATGACAATATGATTTGAGCAAATTTGATTACTATTGCTCCTGATATCTTAATGCGCTTACACTCATACAAAGTTCAACATTATCACTGACAAACCCGGACAGGTTTGACATGCCAAAATCCGAGCGTCGAATATCTGCATGCCCGGTAACTACAATTTCCTGTTCGTGATCTGCACGTTCACCAATGATATCGGTTAACTCCATTCTAAATCTGACAGGCCTGGTTATGCCATGCATCGTCAGCGTGCCGAACAGGCTTGCTTTCGTATCACTTTCCCACCTTAAAGCAGTGCTTACAAATAATATTTTCGGATATTGTTGCGTATAAAGAAAGCGTTCACTTCTCAACATGTCTTTTATGAAGTCATAATCAGTTTTGAGGCTATCAGAATCAATCATCACCAGCATTTGCGATTCATCACCCCAGACTTCGCGGCGCAGGGCGAGTCCACCTCGAAAGCCCTCAAACTCGGCTTCAACCCGCCCGATCAGACTATCAACACAAAAGCCAACTCTTGATGTCGTCGAGTGTATTCGATACAGATGCCCGTCTTTTGCCGCTTTCAGCATTTCTGCAACCAGCGCCTGATCAACGGCACCGTCCCTGAAAGGCGCACAGATACGATTATCAGCCGCATATGCAATACTGGAAAAAAGAAGCAGGACTGGGAAAATAAATTTCAGCATTTACTTGTTCGAATCAACCTCGATCAGTCGATTATATTGAACAGTCTACACCGTAGGAATGCGATATATCAAAGCCTGAAGAATGACCCGGCCCGTATCAAGGGCCGGTATAGCTTCAAATTATCGCAAGAAAGGGGGCACTTACACTGGTTTTGTATCAGGCGCTGTATTTGACAGCGTCAACACTCATACACAAATTAACTGAATCGCCCACCATCGGAGATAACGCGGTCAATCCAAATTCAGAGCGGAGAATGCGAGTCGTCGCCTTCACCAGGATCCGCTGCTCCTGCTCAATATCACCCGGTTCATCATCACCTGGCTGTTCAATCAATTCCACATGGAACCCTACTGCTTTCGTGACACCATGCATTGTTAAGTCGCCCAGCAGAACCGCCTCGGTTTCGCTGACCCATTTAAAACCGGTGCTGACGAACAGGATTTCAGGAAAATTTTCCACATCAAAGAATTTCCTGCCTTTAAGCATACCTTCAATAAAAGGCCCGTCAGTCTCGAGACTGGCTGTATTTACCATCACCAGTGCCTGCTCATCCGTGGATGCATGCTCCTGTAAAAAGGTAAGCCCCCCCGTGAATTCCTTGAATTCACCTTTGATCAAGCCCACTGGACTGTCGATGCAAAAGCTAATTTTAGATGAGGACGGCTTAATACGATACAAGTGGCCGTCGTTAGCCGCTGCCAGCATTTTCGAGACGACAGAACCATCGACGACACCATCTTTGAATGGCGCACAAATTTCTTCTTCCGCAATGGCGGAGGCCGAAAATACGGATAAAACCAGCCCGATAAATATGTTCCTAATACTACTCATAACAAAACCTGTGGCACTAAGCCGCAATCAGTATATTAGCAGATTCTAATATAATAGGCAGTGGCTGTCAATAAAATGTATCAGGACATACTGTATGAAACATTTGTAAGATATTGATAATTAAGTAGTTATATATTGGATCGGGTCAAAATGAGGCGCTCAGAGCATAGCTGCCGGCGGTTTATTGAGGCTGACATGCCAGCCGGGCGCTGGCTGCGGAGGAATTGTGCACTGTTATGCAGCAAGCTTCAGCAAAGGCGCGCATGGAAACTCACATCCAGCGATTTCAATAAATCGATATTTTTAGCCGAATATGACGAGCCCCCGGAAGACTTATGTCTTCCGGGGGCTCGAATTCGAACTTAAAAAGGGGTATTAAACCGCTTTTACGTTCTCAGCCTGCGGGCCTTTCTGACCCTGTGTTACTGTAAATTCAACTTTCTGGCCTTCGGTCAGCGTTTTGAAGCCTTCGCCAGTGATTGCGCTGAAATGCACAAAAACATCTGGACCTGATTCCTGTTCGATGAATCCGAAACCCTTAGTATCATTAAAGAATTTAACTGTTCCTGTAACTGTGTTTGACATTGATATTACCTGTTTAAATAAAATTACTTTATGTTGGTTATTGCTGAGAAATACAGGTATTACTTATGAATTGCAGGACGAATTACAGAGAATAAACATCGTAATGGTGTACATAAATACTGCCATATATTTCAGGCTAGAAAGAATTATACACAGCAACCTGTCCCCGTCAACGATATTTTTTATATAAGCCCTTAATTTTATGAGCGATATCTGCTTGTCAGGCCTGTTCTCTGTGTACCCAGTCGGCGCCCAGGGTACCTTGTAATCGGTCCAGATACGCCTGACTGCTCATCCACTCGATCATTTGTTCGGCTTTTTCGATACGTTCGTGCAAGTGCGCCCATTTTTCTGTCTCGCTTTCTGTCGTATCATCCATTTGTTGTTCTACATAATCCCTTTTCATTTGCCAGAGCGCAATATCTCGTTGCTGCTTGATGTGTAATCTTTCCTGATACCAGTCGCTTTGCACAAGGTAATCTCGAGTGAACATGTTGCGTATTGAAGAGTCTTCAATAGTTTTCCCTTCATGACTACCATGCGCCATTATATGAAGCAATGCCTGTATAGGGGGGCAGGCATCATGAATAGAATCATCTTCAAAGTACGCCAGAGCAACACGCTGCTGTGCTTCAGTTATGTTGTTTATACCATCAACATAGGCATCCATATCCTGTGTTTCCGGCCGTAACATGGCTTCATCAAATACGATGGTAGGGCTGTCAAATACCTTGCCAAAATAAGCGTGTACAAAGCCTTTTGTAATACGGTATCCAAGCCTGCTCGCCAGCACCGTTTTACCCTGATATTCGAAATCATCAAGCTTTTCCATGTAGCCATGATGAATAAGGAATCCTGAATCACGATGTTTCACCGGGATACGACACCAGATTTCCGGTATCAGCATACTGATATCATGATCAACGCGTCGACGTGAACCTATATAACCTGCAGCCGTTGAAAATCCGTCATGTCCACATAAAATAAATGACACCAGCGCATTATTCAAATCTGACGTTGTAGATAGGGCATTAAAGGGTCCTTTCGTTAGTGCGCCTTCAGAACCGGCGCCGGTAGTCGAAGGCGATTTTCCTGTCAGGCTGCAGATAAGATCCATAAACAGTTCAGGCAACTCCTGGTAATGGATCGGGTTGTAGACCGCTAATGGTCGAATGCCCGCTTTCTTTTTCTGCGGATTGTTACGACGCCCCTGCAACACTGCATTCACCGGAAAATACACCGGTTGCTCAAGCGTCAGTCCTCGCGCCAGACGCGTGCCCATAATGGCCAGGTACTTGTGTCTTGGGTCAGCCAGGTCGGGACGTTGCTGCAAGTAGCGCACATTCAAACTGGGCTTGCCATCGACGATACGGGGATGTGATGAAGAAACAAAGTATTCATCTTCCGCTTTGGTTGCAGCATCAATAATCCGTTTCTGCATGGGTTCTGAATATTCTTCAAAACTAATTGTATCCTCGACCAGTTCACGGGCATCCTCGCTGGTTAGTGGCTGAAAGTTGGAGATAAAATTATTGTTTCCAGCCAGATCAGCTTCTGTTTGTGTATCCAGGCCGCGGTTTATGGCGTCATCGGGACGCTGGAACAAATAGTTTTCACAATTCTCCACCAGCTTGATACTTTTACTGTTGTAGTCTTTGTTCAGTCCTTCAACGTAACTGGTTGGCACCACGACAGAAGCTGTTATATCGTCTTCAGTTTGTACTTTCTTTGCTGCGACAAAATCCTGTCTTAGTTTATATATTCGCCAGGTGCCGTCACTGTGCGTACCAACACGTAAATAACCGGTAACCAGTTTTCGACCGTCATATTTAAGTTCATGACCGGGATTGCCGTTTACCTCATCAACAGAAAAATGTTTACGCCAGCGATTCCCCCATGCCGGGTTATAGAACCGCTTGATCATGAACACCAGAGCAGGAATATGCTGGGGTATGGTTTCCAGCCATTGATTATGCTCTTCAGTAAAAGCAGGTGAGGGCGTGAGTAGCTTAATAACCGAGCCGAGACTGCGCTCGTTACTTAACAACGTCCTCGTGTCTTTTAAGGATTTATCACTAAAGCGGTTAGTGTAGTCCCGGTTGAAAATGGCTTCTACCTGATCCAGGTCATTTTCGTAATCACCGACAAATACAGGCCCGGTTAACATCGAGTCCTGGATAGATTTCGAAATCTCGGATTTACCACCGCCTGATACAGTGCTGGGTTTATGACAGAAGGTGCCTTCGCCCAATGTGCCAATCAAACGCCAACTGGGTGCCTTGGGGTGTTTTTCCATGTGCACCTTGAAACCACTGGGATATATATACGAGTGTTTAGCCAGCAATTTTATTTGTTGTAACTCGCCATTTTTATACCAGCTAATACGCTGCTGATGCATGTCGATCTGTGCCGTCTCGGGAATATAATAAACATCCGCGTAGTTCTTATCTACGGCATAATCTTGCTGCTTGATATCAATAACACTTTTGATTTGTTCACACAGCCTCTCGAAGGTATGATCCGTCATTTCCTCCGGTCTCAATGGCAAATATGTTTCACCAAGATTGAAACGCGGGAAGGCGAGGGCGCCACCTGAATGTTCTTCTTCTACTCCGCCAAACAAATTAGCTGAATAACTGATCTGTGACTTGATTTCTTTTTTACTGTATCCGAAATAGTTGTCCGCAATGATAGTAACCATCACCCCTGACATGTCACGGCAGACTATCTTGAATGCATGGCCATCGTTGTATAGCTCATCATCATCTTTCCAGCACATACCATCCTTGCGCTGACGATCTGTAGCCTGGCCAATGTTTGGCAGGCCCAGAGCCTTTTTACTGAGCCGGGTTAAATGCGGTGCCAGAATGATGCAGCCGCTATGTCCGGTCCAGTGATCGATGTCCAGTGCAGCATCGTTTTCTGACAGGAAAGGATCGCCTGCATTGCCAAAAATCGTTTCAACAAAATCAAGGTTTGCAACCAGACTTCCCGGCGCGAACATACGCGTTTCCAGGCTCTTTACAGGCATTGCCTCATTCACCTTCGGCCGTACGATGGGCCTTAACAAGAGCGACACCCAGAGCTCGATGGGTTTCGACGAATTGCTCGAAATCGGTATGCCCATTAGCTCTGATGGTGGATCCAGGGCTACTTGCAACAAATTGGCGTATACATTTACTGGAACCGCCTTTTTGTCCGCAGGTATTGGCAGGCCTCCTTCTACGATATGAAATACACCAGCGGTAGTGCGTCTGTCATTTTTTGGATTATGCAGAACTCCTTGTTGAACGCGGTAGGTTTCGAGCAGCGGCGACTGGTATTTATTTCCTTTAAAGGGCAGCGACAGTTCACGCGCCACACCTGGTGCGTTCAGTGTGAATGTCTCACCCGGTAATGTAATAGTTACGTCAACACCATTTCGCACAAGATAGTTGTTGAGAAAGTCCTGGATGCGCTGATCCGCTGGACAGCGATACTCGGACAACAGGCGCCGTTGTTCAGAGTAGTTCTTCAGCAGGCTATCAGCGATTGATAGATAACTACGATCGGTGTTGAGCTCACAGCGATGTCCCATTGCTGCCAGCTGCAAACATATGTGTTCAAGCGTGACCTGACGTTGATCTACTGCCCTTCTTTCCGGACGCGAATAATGCGCTTCAGATTTAATTACCGTAGCCAATTTCATGCTTCCTGTTATTTCAGGTGAGCGGCTATTTTAATTATCTGCGGTTTAAATTACCAACCGCACTGCAGCTAATACAGGCTATTATTGATAATAATTATCAAATATCAGGCACTTATGCTGTTTTCTTGCCTGTTTGCACTATAAAAGTGCACGATGATCGATATTACAGCTGTTAATCTTCATTAAATACATTCGCTTTTTTCTTGTATCACGGCTGCAAGGCAGTAGCTGCTTTTTCAGATCATAATGTTTAATTACAGCAGCTGGCGTATTGTGAGATTAAACCATTATTAATACTGGTCGAACCTTGATCTGACAGTATGCCTGATTTTGACTCACCGCTATCACCCTGGATGGATATTAAAATAAGTCCACAGATGAACGCAGATAAACACAGATATTAAACATGTTTTGGCCCGCGACAAAAATGTCAGGAGCATTTTTGAACGCACAAAGTGCGGCCCCGAATGTTAATGAGGGGTGGAGGGCAGGAAGCCCGAAATAATAACGCAAAGGACGTAAAAAGCGCTAAACCCTTTAATCATCTGAACTTATTCCGACTTAATCTGACAATTGCTGCACGTTTTCGTATGGCCAGTAAATCTGCCTATGCTGGTGGACCAAAATCCTGTTTTCTCGCAGAGGCGTTGAGAACGCGGAGGTGACATGTATTTTTGCATAGATAATAACGTTTAAATCATCTACATTTGCGCTCTTTGCGCCTCTGCGAGAGTAAATATCTATAGCCATGTCCTTATTACCAATCTCGGCTGTACTAACTAAATATCATAGTTGTAGTTTGAATTATTATGACACTGACTACCAGATTAAATACAGACCACTCCACTACACATCATTTTTTTTCGGCCGCTCCCAGCCTTTGATGGTTTTTTGCGCTGTTCTACTTAAAGTTAATTTCTCGTCTTCTGTATCCCTGGTGATCGTGCTGCCGGCACCAATCGTCGAGTTCTTTCCTACTGTTACCGGTGCGACCAGTTGTGTATCTGATCCTATAAACGCGCCATCCTTGATGATTGTTTTGTGCTTGTTCGCGCCATCATAGTTACATGTGATGGTCCCTGCGCCGATATTGACCTTACTACCGACCTCGGTGTCCCCTAAATAGGTGAGGTGGCTGGCCTTACTTCCTTCTCCTAGCTGCGTGTTCTTGACTTCAACAAAATTTCCAACTCTGCTGTTTTGTTTCAGGTGTGTGCCCGGACGCAGTCGTGCAAAAGGCCCGACTTCCACATCGTTATCAATGATGGCTTTTTCTATTACGGAGTAGGGTTTGATAATGCATCCATCAGCTATTGTGCTGTCACTGATTACACAACCGGGACCTATAGTGACATTCCTGCCAACGGTAACCTTGCCTTCAAAAATACAATTGATATCGATGGACGTATCACTGCCGATATCAAGCTCACCACGTATATCGACTCTTGCGGGATCAGCCACTGAAACACCTTCAGCCATAATCACTTCGACCAGTTCCTGCTGTTTGATTCGTTCGAGTTTCGATAACTGCTTTCTATCATTCACACCTTCCACCTCGTATGTATTTTCCGGCTGTGACGTTATTATTTTTTTACCGTCTTTAACTGCCAGCTGTATTACGTCTGTTAAATAGTATTCACCCTGAACATTATTATTATCAATTTTTTTCAAACATTGATTAAGGTAACCAGCGTGTAATGCGAGTATGCCGGTGTTCACTTCAGTAATTATCTTTTGTTCCTTAGTTGCATCTTTATGCTCGACGATGGCAACAACCTCGCTGTTATCACGAATGATTCTTCCATACCCGCATGGATCTTCAAGCTCAACTGTTAGCAGGGAAATGATATCCGTGTTGACACTGTCAATCAGTGCTTTGAGTGTTTTTGATTTTATAAGCGGGACGTCGCCATACAGTATCAACACAATATGATCATCGTCAATGCGTGGACTCGCCTGTTGTACTGCATGTGCAGTGCCGAGCTGCTGGTCCTGTAATACCCACTCGACATCGAAGTCACTGCAATAGTCATGCAGGTGCTCACCGCCATGACCATATACTATATGAATATCTTCGGCTCCCAGTTCAACACTGCGATTATACACATGCTCAAGCATGGGTATACCCGCAAGCTTGTGCATTACTTTTGGTAATGCACTTTTCATGCGCGTGCCCTGACCGGCGGCGAGAATAATCACACTGAGTTTCATACTAGCCCCTATATTACATCAAGGATTTGGATTTTAAGGACAAGATGCAACGCCAGGTTGCTCGTCTGATCCATGAGACTCACCCCTTCGAGGCTTGCGCGATATTTTTTTCCTGAAAAAATATTGTTCATAAAACCACAAGGATAATCTGTAACAATTTAAAACGCATTTAACTAACCGTAACTTCCTGTAATGTTATTCACTATCTATCATTCCGCATCCGCCTTCGTGCAATATGCGGGCTAATGCCCGTAAATAATAAAAAAGGCCGGTATATACCGGCCTTATAATATTAGCTTATATGCTGTTTCAAAGACGGGCTTTGGTTATCTTCTCTTACGCAGTTTCTTGATCGTTTCGATCTTGGCAATAGCCTCGATCAGTTCAGCCTTGGCGCGCGCATAATCCAGATCCGATTTCTTGTCCGCCATTGCAGCTTCAGCCCTGGTTTTAGCCTCTTTCGCCGCAGCTTCGTCGATATCTGCAGCTCTCATCGCGGTGTCTGAAAGGATGGTTACAACATGCGGCTGAACTTCGAGAATACCGCCATTAACGAAGAAGGACTGTTCATCACCATCCTGAAGAACGATACGCACTTCGCCCGGCTTCAGCTTGGTAATCAACGGGGCGTGGCGAGGGTGTATACCGACTTCACCCATTTCTGCCGGCGCATAGCACTCGATAACCGTACCAGAATAAATCTCGGTTTCCGCGCTGACGATATCTACGTGCATGGTCATTGACATGTTATATCACTCTTCGCCTGTTACTGCATGCTCTTGGCTTTTTCGACGGCCTCTTCAATACCACCGACCATGTAGAAGGCCTGCTCAGGCAGATCATCATGCTCACCGGCCAGGATGGCCTTGAATGCAGCGAGGTTGTCCTTCAGGCTGACGTACTTACCCGGTGATCCGGTGAATACTTCTGCAACGAAGAACGGCTGTGACAGGAAGCGTTGAATCTTGCGAGCACGCGCCACCAACAGCTTGTCTTCATCCGACAGTTCATCCATACCCAGAATAGCGATGATGTCCTTGAGTTCCTTGTAGCGCTGCAAGGTACCCTGTACCTCACGTGCTGTTTCATAATGCTCGGTGCCCACAACATGCGGATCGAGAATACGCGAGGTTGAGTCCAACGGATCCACGGCGGGGTAGATACCCAGCTCGGCGATCTGGCGAGACAATACCAGTGTTGCGTCCAGGTGAGCGAAGGTGGTCGCTGGCGACGGGTCGGTCAGGTCATCCGCAGGCACATATACCGCCTGGAAGGAGGTGATAGAACCGGTCTTGGTTGACGTAATACGCTCCTGCAACACACCCATTTCCTCTGCCAGTGTAGGCTGGTAGCCCACCGCCGATGGCATACGGCCCAGCAATGCAGATACCTCAGTACCGGCAAGCGTGTAGCGGTAAATATTGTCAACGAACATCAGTACGTCGCGGCCTTCATCACGGAAATATTCGGCCATGGTCAAACCGGTCAGCGCAACACGCAGCCTGTTGCCCGGCGGTTCATTCATCTGGCCGTAAACCAGCGCCACTTTATCGATGACGCCGCCTTCCTGCATTTCGTAGTAGAAGTCATTACCCTCTCGAGTACGCTCACCTACACCGGCAAATACCGAGAAGCCGGAGTGCTCAACCGCGATATTACGAATCAGCTCCATCAGTGTTACGGTTTTACCTACACCCGCACCACCGAACAGACCGATCTTACCGCCCTTGATGATGGGCATAACCAGGTCGATAACCTTGATGCCGGTTTCCAGAATTTCTGTGGCCGAACTCTGTTCTTCAAATGTAGGCGGTGCACGGTGGATCGCTGCATCGCTTTCTGCACCGATATCGCCCTTATTATCAATCGGCTCGCCCAGCACGTTCATGATGCGGCCCAGTGTTTTCTGGCCAACGGGTACGCGGATGGCGTCACCGGTGTTTCTCACTTCCATACCGCGGCGCAGGCCTTCTGACGGTCCCATTGCAATCGCACGCACCACACCGTCACCCAACTGCTGTTGAACTTCCATCGTCAGGTTGGTTTCATCCAGCTTGAGTGCATCGTAGATTTTTGGAATGGAGTCCCGTGGAAATTCCACATCAATAACCGCACCGATAATTTCGACTACGCTTCCGGTACTCATGATTGTTTCCTCATTACTATATTTAAATTCTGTTCAACAAAGCGTTTAAACAGCAGCGGCACCACTGACGATTTCCGAGATTTCCTGGGTAATCGCAGCCTGCCTGGCTTTGTTATAAACGGTTTGCAATTCTTTAATGATCTCGCCGGCATTGTCGGTTGCGCTCTTCATCGCAATCATGCGGGCAGACATTTCACTGGCGATATTCTCAACCAGGCCCTGGTAAACCTGCGACTCGATGAAGCGGAACATCAGGCCATCGATGATGTGCCTGGCCTCAGGCTCATAAATGTAGTCCCAGTGATGTTCCAGTTCCTGGTCAATGTAACCACTGACAGGCACCATCTGATGAATTCGTGGCTGCTGTGTCATAGTGTTTACGAACTCGTTGTGCACCAGGTAGAGGCGATCTATCTTGCCTTCGTCATAGGCATCCAACATGACTTTGACGGTGCCGATCAGGTCTTCCATCGAAGGGCTGTCACCCAGATGATCTGCCTGGGCCACCAGTTTGCACTTGAAACGGCCGAAGAAACCAACCGCTTTTCTGCCGATTGCACAAACGTCGACCTCGATGCCCTGGCTGTCCCATTCAATCATTTCTTTTACCGTGGTCTTGAACATGTTGGTGTTCAATCCACCGCAGAGACCACGATCGGTGGAAACGATGATGTAACCTACGCGCTTGACTTCCTCGCGCTCAACCAGGTACGGGTGTTTATACTCAGGGTTCGCCTGCGCCAGATGCGCCAGTATATTACGAATCTTTTCAGCATACGGACGGGACGCACGCATACGCGCCTGTGCCTTGCGCATCTTACTCGCAGCAACCATTTCCATGGCCTTGGTGATCTTTGCAGTATTCTGGATACTCTTGATCTTGGTGCGTATTTCTTTTGCGCCTGCCATTTGTGTTTCCCGTTATCCTGTTATACGCCGCTTAGTAAACGCCGTTGGTCTTGAAGTCATCCAGTGCCGAGCGCATCGCTGCTTCGATGTCATCATCGTAGTCACCGGACTCATTGATCCTGTCCAGCAAATCGCCATTATTGCTCTTCAGGTGCGCCTGCATGGCGGCTTCGAAACTGACGATTTTTTTTGTATCAACATCATCGAGATAGCCTTCGTTGGCGGCAAACAATGAAAACGACATTTCAGCAACCGCCATCGGCGAATACTGTGCCTGTTTCATCAGCTCGGTTACTCGCTCGCCACGCTCCAGCTGCGCACGGGTTGTATCATCAAGGTCGGATGCAAACTGGGCGAATGCTGCAAGCTCACGGAACTGGGCCAGTGCCAGACGAACGCCGCCACCGAGCTTCTTAACGATCTTGGTTTGTGCCGCACCACCTACGCGGGATACTGAAAGACCCGCGTTAATCGCAGGGCGGATACCGGCGTTGAACAAATCGGATTCAAGGAAGATCTGTCCATCTGTAATCGAAATCACGTTGGTCGGTACGAAAGCGGAAACGTCACCGTCCTGGGTTTCGATGATCGGCAATGCGGTTAATGAGCCGGTCTTGCCTTTGACTTCGCCGTTAGTGAATTCTTCGACGTACTCGGCATTTACGCGAGAAGCGCGCTCCAGCAGACGTGAATGCAGATAGAACACATCACCCGGATAGGCTTCACGGCCTGGTGGACGACGCAACAGCAGGGACACCTGGCGATAGGCCCAGGCCTGCTTGGTCAGGTCATCATAAATAATCAGTGCGTCCTGGCCACGGTCACGGAAAAATTCGCCCATGCTGCAGCCGGAGTAGGGGGCAAAGTACTGCATCGCGGCCGATTCCGCTGCGGTCGCAGCTACGATGATGGTGTGCTGCATGGCATCGTGCTCTTCGAGCTTGCGCACGATATTGGCCACCGTTGATGCCTTCTGGCCAATAGCAACATATATACATTTGATACCGGATTTCGCCTGGTTGATAATCGCATCGATCGCAACCGCGGTCTTACCTGTCTGGCGGTCACCAATGATCAGCTCACGCTGGCCGCGTCCAATCGGCACCATGGCATCGATAGATTTCAGCCCGGTTTGTACCGGCTGGTCAACAGACTTACGTTCAATAACACCCGGTGCAATTTTTTCAATGGGTGCCGTTTGCTTGCTATCGATAGGACCCTTACCATCTATCGGGTTACCCAGCGCATCGACCACGCGGCCAAGCAATGCTTCGCCAATCGGCACCTCGAGAATACGTCCGGTGCACTTGGCGGTATCACCTTCAGATAAATGACCATAAGCACCCAGCACCACCGCACCCACGGAGTCACGCTCCAGGTTAAGCGCCATGGCATAGGTGTCGCCAGGCAGTTCGATCATCTCACCCTGCATGGCATCCGCCAGGCCGTGGATACGGATGATACCGTCAGTCAGGCTTACCACCGTGCCTTCGGTACGCGCCTCGACGCTGGTATCGAAGCTCTCGATTCTGGATTTGATAAGTTCACTGATTTCAGATGGATTCAGCTGCATTTTACTTTCCTCTTAACGGCTCAGGCTTATCGCCAGCGACTCAAGCTGGGATTTCATTGAACCATCGATAATTATGTCTCCGGCCTTTATAACAACACCACCAATAAGCGATTCATCGGTTGAAGTGGTGATAGATACATCACGGCCCAGTTTGCTTTTCAGCGTTTCGGTAATAGCCTGTTCCTGTTCGCTGGTCAGGGCGAATGCAGAGATAACTTCTGCTTCGACTTTGCCTTCGGATTCTGCGCGGTAGATTTCAAACTGATGGGCAACTTCCGGCAGTGCTCGCAGGCGGCCATTTTCAGCCATCAGCCTGACCAGGTTCTGTTGCTGCGGGTTCAGCTTGTCAGACAGGACCTTGAGCATCAATTCGCCTTTCTGCTCTTTACCGAGCTGCGGCTTGTCGAGCAGTTCCTGCATGTTTGCATCAGCAGCAACAGCCGCCAGCAAAGCCAGCGCTTCGCCCCAGCTATCTATAGATGAGGTCTCAGTTGCCAGCGCATAGACCGCTCTTGCGTACGGACGTGCTGAAGTCGTGTATTCTGCCATTATTCGTCTGACCTCAGCCTACAGCTGTGCAGCCATTTCTTCGAGCGTGGCAGCATGTGCTTTGGCATCGACTTCACGCTTGAGCACTTTCTCCGCACCGCTGATTGCCAGAACAACGACTTCCTTGCGTAAATGCTCACGAGCGCGGTTTACTTCCTGCTCGATTTCAGCATTGGCGCCAGTCTTGATACGCTCGGCTTCGGTTTTTGCATCATCCTTGGCTTCATCGACAATTTCATTAGCACGCTTCTGTGCCTGTGCAATGATGTCTGCCGCCTGACCCTTGGCCTGCTTCAATTGCTCAGCCGCTTTTTTCTCAGCCAGCTCCTGTTCGTGCTGGCCACGTTCTGCTGCGGCAAGACCATCAGCAATCTGTTTCTTGCGGGCTGCCAGCGCATTGACCAGGGGTGGCCATATAAATGCGTAACAGAACCACACAAACAGGGCAAAAGTGATCGATTGCCCAATCAGCGTTAAATTGATATTCATACGCTAGTACCGTTTCTAATAAAGTCGTAGTTATCCGGCAACGGCGAAGATGA
>Ga0316193_10000167_pt1 | contig 37124 bp, 35 predicted proteins | sample MerIslsedime2_MG_FD_207735 | JGI IMG/M metagenome (GOLD analysis project Ga0316193, IMG submission 207735) | Coastal sediment microbial communities from Maine, United States - Merrow Island sediment 2 | ecosystem: Environmental > Aquatic > Marine > Coastal > Sediment | place: USA: Maine... | reverse complement strand
TCCAGGCCAGCGAATACTTTGGTTTTACCGCTAAAGAAAAGCTGGACAATGGCGAGACCCTGTTTATCCTCGACCTGGACCCGCCGCTGCCTGGCTTACAGCTCTACCAGATTCGCATGTACCCCTGTCATGAGCTGCTGAGCCACCGTTTTGAAACAGGCTGCATGATCTGGCTATAACAATAGCGGCAGAGTCGTTTAATAAATTTTCCTGCCATACAGCTGTATCCAGTCCCGCAGGCGCTGGGTATGTTCCTCCTGCACCTGATCCCAGTTAAAACGCCAGTGCCAATTGCCTTCCGCCACCCCCGGAACATTCATACGATGCGCACCATCCAGGCCAAGCACATCCTGCAAGGGAATCACCGCCAGCCGTGCCACAGACGCCAGCGCTGCTCGCACCAGCAAGCCGGGCATGGCTTCGCTGGAATCCCCCAGGTAATGCCGGACCATGTGATGTTGTTCATCGGACAGTTCCTGATACCAGCCCAGCGTCGTATCGTTATCGTGGGTACCGGTATACACTACACTCAGTTCTTCATGGTTGTGTGGCAGATAGGGATTGTGGGGTGAACCGTCGAAGGCAAACTGCAGGATTTTCATCCCCGGAAGATCGAACTGCTTGCGCAAGGCCGTCACTTCCGGCGTGATCACACCGAGGTCTTCTGCAACCAGCGGCAGTTCCTCAAACACCTGTTTCAAGACCTTGAAAAATCTCTGGCCCGGCCCCTTTACCCAGTGCCCATCCACCGCCGTATCAGCCCGTGCGTCAATTTCCCAGTAGGCCTCAAAACCACGGAAATGGTCGATACGCACCAGATCAAACATCTCCATCTGAGAACGAATACGTTCCAGCCACCAGCCGAATCCGTCTTTCTTCAGAGCATCCCAGCGGTAGTGAGGATTTCCCCAGCGCTGTCCGGTTGCGGAGAAATAATCCGGTGGGACACCGGCGACGACCTGTAACTGGCCTCTTTCATCGATGGAAAACCACTCCCGGTGAGCCCAGACATCGGCGCTGTCGTGCGCCACAAAAATGGGTATATCACCGAAAAGCAGAACACCACGGTCATTCGCATAACGCCGTAGCTGGCTCCATTGCCTGTAGAAAAGGAACTGCTCAAAACGAACCTGTTCGATACGGTTCGCCAGACGCTTGCGTGCGGTTTCCAGGGCTCTCGGGGTTCGGTCACGTATCGGCTGCGGCCAGTGGTACCAGGCTTTGCCGCTGTGTTCAGCGCGTAACGCCTCATAGAGCGCATAGTCATCAAGCCATCGACTGTGCTCCTGGACAAAAAGTGACAAGGCTTCGCGTTCACCTTCACCGGCCTTGCGCTGGAAGCCGTTGTAGGCCGCCAGCAGACGCACTTTACGCTGTGTGTATAGATCCAGTGACTCATCGAGCCGGGCATCATCCAGCCAGCCCAGTTCGGCCAGGGACTGCAAGCTGATGAGGCGGAAGTTACCGGCATGCACGGAAAGGCACTGGTAGGGGGACAGATCTTCGTGGGTTGGACCCAGTGGCAGGGTCTGCCAGAGACTGACGTCGCAACTGCAAAGGAAATCCACGAAACGATAGGCTTCCGGCCCCAGGTCGCCATTCCCCTCGCCCCCCGGCAATGATGTCGGGTGCAGCAGTATTCCGGCACGCCGTTGTGCAAATACGTCCATGCTACAGATTTTCCTAGGGCCTAATCACTCGTCTGGCCATGTCTCATGACCCCGCCCATTGCCGGCGCGCCCGAGCCGCGCGCAAAAGTATGCGCCAGATATTCCGGTGGCTCCAGTCCAAGCAGGTTATAGAGATTGGATACATGCATTCGGAACAGGCTCTCAAAGTCGCTGACAGAATGGGCCGGATTGTAATCTCCAAACCACCAGAACCAGTCGGAACCTTCACAAACCGCCAATTGCAGCTGTGCAACCCGCAGCTGGTTGCTGTCCAGCCCACCTGCCGCACATGCTTTGTCAAAAGCGCGCTTTGCATCGCCCAGCATATCCCAGCCACGATTCTTGTCACGGTCACCGATCCAGGTCGAGAAGTTTCCGTATACCCAGGAACCACTCACCATGGTGGACAGCGAGCCAATCTCGATACCCTCCTGCAGGCATTCTGAAAAAGTGGACAGTTTCAGTGTCGGGTGATCGGCAAGTTTTTCGTACAGGGTTTTCAGAAAATAGTAGCCGTTTTCCGGATAATGTTCCCAGGCATTCTCACCATCGAGAATAATCGGTAGCGCCAGATTTCGCCCCTCATGCTGCTTGGCAATCTTCTCCAGATGATGAATAAAATTAGCCACCGCGTCGTCGGCGTGCCAGGTGGAATAGTTAAAACCAATGTCATCAGACAGCTTGTCATCGCGAAAAAAACACACGGTCTTTCCGTTTCCGACATGGTAGCCCTTTAATACCGCGTCAGACGCCGCCGCTGCCACCTCGCCCACCGAGCCAAACAAACTGTTACGCAGTACGCTTTCACCACTCGCCGCCCAGCTGAAACCGTATTCCTCCAGAAGATCGAGCGTTGACCCGCTGACGCTTCCTTCCGACGGCCAGCAACCGACGGGTTTTCGGCCGAAATACTGCTCGAACACCTTGATGCCTTCATGAAGATGCCAGCGCACACGCGCTTCACCGCCCTGGTAGAACTCCAGTTCGGGCAGCTCGGTATCCGGCATGGCTTCCCTGGCGCTCTGAATCTCCATCATCAGCGGCATAATGGGGTGTGCGTACGGAGTGACCGACAGCTCGACCTGGCCACGGTCTGCCAGTCCCGCGTAGCGATCAATAACACCGGACAACAGTTCACCGATCAGACTCAGCAGTTCGCGACGGTCGTGCAGGGAGAAATTATTACCCTGCTCCTGCCAGCGCTGCACTCGTAAATCGCTGCGGCGCACTGTTTCCCCAATCCATCCGAGGTGATACCAGAACAGCAGATCCGACAGCAGCTGATCACTGACGTATAACAAGTCTGCGCATTTTTTCAGAAAAGGCTTTGCCAGTTCAGTCAATCGCTGGTAGGCCGGGAAACGCGCAACCACACGTTCACCATTGATACGCATACAATTATTGATCAGATCCAGGCGCTGTTCCGGATGCGCCGGTAACACCGGATCCACCAGCGCCGCCAGCAGCGGGTCACGTATCGCTTTGTGATCGCGCAGAAAACCACTGACCTGGTCTGAATAATCGTTCAGCTGCTCGAGCAGCACAGGTGCAAAATTAACCACGGCTTTGGCAGCCGGCACCGCTTCCAGATGTGCCGCCATGTCGACGTAATCCTTAATGGCGTGCAGGTAGCTCCAGGGCAGTTTGTACTCACCACTGATCTGGTCACAGTACTGCGGCTGGTGCATATGCCAGCACAACACCACTCGCAAGCCGGCTTCACCGGACATAGTGCAATTCCTGACCCAGCATCTCCGGAGTTACCAGCACCACGCCGCCCGGGGTCACATGGAATCGCTCGGCGTCCTTTTCCGGATCCTCACCGATAACGGTTTCAGCCGGAATCCGGCAGCCTTTATCAATCACCGCATTATTTATTCGGCAATGGCGTGCGATTTCCACGTCGGGCAGAACCACCGCATGTTGCAACACCGAATAGGAATTCAGTTTAACATTGGAAAACAGCAGGGAATGGCGGACCTTTGAGCCTGATATCAGGCAACCGCCGGACACCATGGAATCCACTGCCATACCGCGCCGTTTCTCGTCATCGAATATGAACTTGGCGGGTGGCATCTGCTCCTGGTAGGTCCATATCGGCCATTGCTCGTCATACAGGTTCAGCTCCGGTGTCACACCGATCAGCTCCAGATTGGCCGCCCAGAAAGCGTCCACCGTGCCGACGTCCCGCCAGTAGGCCTGCTGGTCACTGTGCTCGTCGCGAAACGGGTAGGTAAATACCCGGTAGCTGGAAATGATGGCCGGGATGATGTCGTGTCCGAAATCATGGCTGGACTGGGTGTTGTCCGCATCTTTGATCAGCTGCTCGAACAGAAATCGCGTATTGAACACGTAGATACCCATCGATGCCAGCACCGTGTCGTCACTTCCGGGCATCGGTGTGGGAGATTCCGGTTTTTCGTGAAAGTCCAGAACACGCCCGTCTTCGGCCGTAGTCATAACGCCAAAAGCCTTCGCCGCCTGCAAATCGACCTCCAGACAGCCGACCGTCATATCGGCCCCGTTTTCCACATGCTGGGCGATCATGGGACCATAATCCATCTTGTAGATATGATCGCCGGCCAGGATAAGCACGTACTCAGGGTTGTGAATACGGATAATGTCCAGGTTCTGGTAGATCGCATCGGCTGTGCCGGCATACCAGGAGGATTGAATCCGCTGCTGGGCAGGCAGCAGCTCGACAAATTCACCGAATTCACCGCGCAGAAAACCCCAGCCGCGCTGTATGTGCTGAAGCAGGGAATGCGCCTTGTACTGCGTCAAAACTCCGACACGGCGGATGCCGGAGTTCATGCAATTGGACAGCGGAAAATCAATAATCCGGAATTTCCCACCAAACGGTACAGCCGGCTTGGCGCGCCACGCCGTCAACTGTTTGAGGCGTGATCCGCGCCCACCGGCCAGTATCAACGCCAGAGTATCTCTGGTCAGACGACTCACAAATCGTGGCGTGGACACGGAATTCATTCAATTTCCCCTGTGTAGTTGGTCAGCACTGTGTGAATGGGCTGACCTGACTGTCATAATCTGATTGTTTAGCCGCGTATGGTACCATCTGTACCGCCACAGGAAAGTTAACTTTTTCGAAAACAGAGACAGTAATTGCATGACTCCACCGAATTCCAGTTCAATGGAGACAACGGCTTCGTTGCCCAAACCACTGATTCGCATTCTCGAAGCCCGTCATCACGACCCCTTTGAAGTCCTGGGCAAACACCATGACGGCCAAGGCGAAATGGTCCGGGCATTTCTGCCACATTGCAGCGGCGCGCGCATTGTCGAAACCGGTGCTCCGTTAACACGCGTTGAACACACCGACCTGTTTGAATGGCGTGGAGCCAGCGGCAGCGTACCGGCTCGCTATCAGCTGGCCTGGACTGACCGTGACGGTATCGAATGGTCGGCCTACGACCCTTATTGCTTCCCGCCACAGCTGGGTGACCTGGATCTGCACCTGTTCGGCGAAGGTCGTCACCTGCACGCCTACCGGTTTATGGGTGCACAGCTGTGCGAAGTGGATGGCGTCAAGGGCACGCGTTTTGCGGTATGGGCACCCGGTGCCGAACGTATCAGCGTGGTCGGTGACTGGAATCACTGGGACGGCCGCTTTCACCCGATGCGCGCACGCGGCGGCAGCGGCGTGTGGGAATTGTTCATTCCCGGTGTCAGCGCGCACGCCAATTACAAATATGAAATCCGCAATCGCGAATACGGCAGCATCCAACTGAAAACAGATCCCTATGGCCAGGCGTTCGAGTTGCGGCCGGGTACCGCGTCCATCACCTATCGCCCTGACGCATACACCTGGAATGACCAGCAGTGGATGGAGGCACGCGCTCACAGGAACTGGTTACACGCTCCCATGTCGGTCTACGAAGTTCATCTTGGCTCCTGGCAGCGTGACGAGCAGGGGCAGTTCCTGAACTATCGCGAGCTGGCCAAATGGCTGGTGAACTATGTCAAGGAAACGGGTTTCACGCATATTGAACTGCTGCCGGTCACCGAACACCCTTTTGACGGTTCCTGGGGTTACCAGACGACCGGTTATTTTGCGCCTACCAGCCGTTTCGGTCATCCGGATGAGTTTCGCTTTTTTGTCGATTACTGCCATCAAAACGGCGTCGGTGTCATTCTCGACTGGGCACCTGGCCACTTCCCAAAAGATGATTGGGCCCTGGCCCGCTTTGATGGCACCATGCTTTATGAACACGAAGATCCGCGACGTGGCGAACACCGTGACTGGGGTACACTGATCTTCAACTACGGTCGTAATGAAGTTCGTAATTTTCTGTTGTCGAGCGCGATCTACTGGCTTGAAGAGATGCATATCGACGGCCTGCGGGTGGACGCGGTAGCATCGATGCTTTACCTGGACTACTCACGCGATCCCGGTGACTGGGTTCCCAATGAATATGGCGGGCGTGAAAACCTGGACGCCATACACTTCCTGCGCCATCTGAATGAAGCCACCCACGCCGAACAGCCCGGCAGTATGATTATTGCCGAGGAGTCCACTTCCTGGCCGCAGGTTACCCGTCCAGTCGATAGCGGCGGATTGGGCTTCAGCATGAAATGGAACATGGGTTGGATGCACGACACACTACAATACATGAGCAAGGAGCCGGTACACCGCAAATTTCATCACCATCAGCTCACCTTTGGCTTGGTGTACGCCTTTAACGAGAACTTTGTCCTGCCCTTCTCGCACGATGAAGTCGTGCACGGCAAAGGTTCCATGCTCGGAAAAATGAGCGGGGACAGCTGGCAGCGCTTCGCCAACCTGCGCCTGCTCTACACCTTCATGTTCAGCTACCCGGGCAAGAAACTGTTATTCATGGGTAATGAGTTCGGTCAATACGCGGAATGGAATTTCGATGGTGAACTGGACTGGCACCTGATGCAGAATCAGCGTCATGCCGGCATGAAACAACTGGTACATGACCTGAATCAGCTGTATCGCCATGAAACCGCCTTGCATCAGCACGACTTTGACAGCGACGGCTTCCAGTGGATCGATTGCCACGACGCCGAACATTCCATGCTGAGTTACTGCCGCTACAGCCCTGGCCAGACGGCCATTGTTGTGCTGAACTTTACACCCGCACCTCGGCAAGGCTACCGGCTGGGCGTGCCCGCACACGGCGAATACAGGCTGCGGCTGAATTCCGATGCCGGCTTCTACAGCGGCAGTGAGATGCCGGTTCAGAGCAGTCACTCGAGCCAGGCCGTTGCCTGGATGGATCAGCCACACTCCATCGTGCTGGATGTGCCCCCTCTGGCAGGGCTCATAATTATTAAATCCTGATCAGGGCGGCTGACCCCTTATATTCGGGAACAAACCGCCATCTGTTTAAAACCATTGCCAGGGAGTTAGCCGTCATGCCACAGATTCGCGACCCCGCTGTCGCCGGGTTGTTCTACCCGGATGATCCTATTGTGCTCCAGCAGCAGCTCGAAGGTTTCCTGTCCCAGGAACGGCACGTGGAAACCAGTCCGAAAGCGCTGATCGTTCCTCACGCCGGTTACATCTATTCCGGCCCTGTGGCCGCCAGCGCCTTTAGCCAGCTTATACCGATTCGTGATCAGATAGAGCGGGTGATATTACTTGGCCCGGCACATCGGGTGGGTTTTCGGGGGCTGGCGGCAAGCAGCGCAGAGTACTTTTCCACGCCCCTGGGCCTGGTTCGTATTGACCAGCAGGCGATGGATGACATTTTAGTATTACCCCAGGTACGTGTATTTGACGAGGCGCACCTGGAGGAACACAGCCTCGAGGTCCAGCTGCCGTTTTTACAGACGGTGCTGAGAAAAGACTTTGCTCTTATCCCGCTGGTGGTCGGCGAGGCAGGCGCAGACGAGATTGCCGAAGTCATCGAGAAACTGTGGGGCGGGCCCGAAACCCTGTTGGTGATCAGCTCCGACCTCAGTCACTATCAGGACTACGACACCGCACGCCGCCTGGACAGCGTCACCTCAGCAGCCATCGAACAGCTCAATTCACAAGGACTGGATTACCAGCAGGCCTGTGGCCGCAACCCGATCAGCGGTCTGCTGGTGGCTGCCCGCCATCACCACCTGCAGGTTAAAACCCTGGATCTCCGTAACTCCGGAGATACCGCCGGAAGCCGGGACCGGGTGGTAGGTTACGGGGCTTATGTCTTTTTCTGAATCAATCCGCTCTGTTCTTCTGGATATGGCCTGGCAATCGATCCGGCATGGCCTGGCAAAAGGTAATCCTCTGAAGCTAGAGCCGGATCAGCTTGAATCTCCGCTGAGTGAACCAGGTGCGAGTTTTGTGACATTGCATATCGGGGAGGAGCTTCGCGGCTGCATCGGAAGTCTGCAAGCCCATAGACCCTTGATTTGTGATGTTGCGGAAAATGCATTTTCCGCTGCCTTCCGTGATCCTCGCTTTGCGCCGCTGAAAGATGCCGAACTGAAACATCTCCGCCTCGATATCTCTGTTCTGAGCCAGCCCGAGCGCATGGTGTTCGATTCAGAGCAGGACCTGTTAAGGCAGATTCGACCCAAGGTGGATGGCCTGATTCTCAAGGACGGCAACTATCGTGGCACCTTTCTACCCAGTGTCTGGGAGTCTCTGCCGGACGCCAAACAATATCTCCAGCACTTGAAGCTGAAAGCCGGCCTGCCAGCCGATCACTGGTCTGACAAACTCGAAGTCTGGCGCTATACCACGGAAAGCTTTGGGGACAAAGACAGTTAACGCCTGCACACGCCGATTGACCCAGAAACACAAAGTCTTTGATCGATCCAGATAGCGTTATCGAGAATCGCACCGGTAAAATCGGCGCCCTCGATGTTTGCATCGCTGAGATTGGCGTAGGACAAGTCAGCCAAGACCAGTTTACTATCACGCAAGTCCGATCCGCGCAGGGTCACCCCGACCAGTCTGGCATGACTCAAATCCGCTTGCCGCAGATTGCTCAGATTCAGACTGGTATATTCCAGATTGACACCGTCCAGGTTCGCAGCGGACAACTGTGCATTATCCATTCGCGCATTCCTGATATCTGCGCCAAACAGATTCACCTGATTAGCCACCAGCCCAATGAGGTTGCAGTTATCCCATTTCACACCGGGCCGCGGCGTGGCGGCACAATCAGCATAAACCAACTCCGTCTCGACCTGCTCCAGCAGGTAGCTGACCAGAAACCCAAGAATCACCAGCACACTCGCCACCAGCGGGTAACGGTGCAGCTCACCGTTATCCGGCGCCTCATGTGAAACCTGATACCTCAGCTCACGATGACGGAGCACCTCTGCGGACTCCGGCTGCCGGCGTTCCCGCCCGCTGCGCTGTTCTCCGATATCCTGCGGCAGATTGGGTGCACGCTCGCGGCGATCTCCGGCTTGACGCTCGTCTTCGCGCAAGCGTGCCATTAGCAGCTTCTGCTTGTGCTCGGCGCTGGCCGGCAGCCTCATCACTTCCGGGATCAGCTCAGGATAGTCTGAAAGCTCCTGCCAGTCACCACCATCCAGCCTGACTTCGTCAGTCGTGCAGATACGGCCCAGCAACACATAACGACTGATCTGATTCCCGGGGTACGGCCCGCGCACCACGCCTTTCCTGCGCGTATACCAGAGAGATCTATGGAATTTTTCTGCACCCATAGCTGACATTATCGCCTGATTTTGCCGTTTCCTTCCGCATTTAAATATTGCACACTAGATACCCGTTTTCGATTTTTGCTCGGTGTTGCATGGAAACATCCGGACCCACTTCCGGGATATCCCGGTCACTTGCCACCACCACTCGAAGCTTGGCAGGCCAGTGGCAGGTCGGACAGTTGCTGCAGGCGACTGTTACCGAGAGCCGTAGTGGAAAAGTGCTGCTTGCTATTGGTAATCGGCAGATCAGTGCCGAGACTTCACTAGCATTGGAAAAAGGCCAGCAACTGACGCTGCAAGTGCGTAGCCTGGGGGAACAGCCGGTTCTGAAAATAGCCGGCTCAGCGGGTGAACCACCGACAAACTCAGCGATTCGCCTGCTATTGCCCAAACAGGGCGCCATGCCCCCCTTTCTGGCCACAATGGCCCAACTGGCACGAAGCTATAACCCATCCATACCTGCACTTATCAACGAGTTGGTACGATCTATCGTCAAACAGATGCCCGATACTAAAACAGCGGCAACTCCGCAGGGACTGAAAAAAGCTGTCACTGAATCAGGGGTTTTTCTGGAACGACAACTTTTGCTGCAGTCGAACCAGGCCTCCCGCCCTCTGTTCATCAACTCGGATTTCAAGGCCAATCTGTTACGGCTGGTGCAACTGGTTCGACAATGGCCAGGCGGCAGTGGCCAGACCACGGCAAACGCGCCACGCGCTGCGTCCGCATCAGGCACGCCATCGTCACTGCCACCGGCAACGGCGGACCAGATACAGCGCACCGTCCAGGCCAGTGTTAGCGGCAAACCGGCCGCTGCCGCCACGCCACGCCACGCCACGCCACCACCAGTCTCAAGCGCCACCGTTCAGGCCACAACAGGGGCTGCTGCAGGCACAGGCGGCACATCACCATCAGGCCTGCCGGCTGGAGCACTTGCACCTCCTTTACGCGGCACCATACCGGTTCCCCAGCCCGCCATGCAGAGCAGCCTGGAGCTGTTAAACCGTGTGGCAGGTGTTCGTACCGATCTTCTGCAACAAGCCGAAGCTGCGCTGGCCCGCCTGCAATTACATCAGCTGGCAGCGCTGCCCAGGGAAGGTGAACGCGGCCTGCTGGAATGGCTGTTTGAGTTACCCGTACGACGCGGCGAAGATATTGATCTATGGTCAATGCGCGTATTTGCCGAGCACCGGCAACAACAGCAGGAAACCCGGCGACAGGCCCCAAGCTGGTCGGTACAAATGGCCTTCGACCTGCCGGGACTGGGTCCCATACAGGCACAGGTTCAGTTAGCGGGCGAACAGGTCTCGACACGTTTCTGGGCTGAACACCAGCATACCCTGCCGCTGTTACGCAAGCATATGCACGAGTTGCGTCAGGCGCTCAACGAAGCGGGGCTGGATGTCGGTGAACTGGAATGTCAACCAGGACCGAGGCCCGCTGTAAAATCGACCGGCAACCAGGCTTTGATCAGAGAAAAAGCATGAGCGATAAGAAACAGACGACACCGCTGGCGGTTGCACTTCAATACGACGGTGAACGTGCGCCGCGAGTCACTGCAAAAGGGCGTGATACCGTAGCAGAGCAGATCATCAGGCTGGCACAGCGACACGGTGTTCCCATGCAGGAAAACGAAGCACTGGCTTCAGTGTTGGCTGGCGTGGAACTCGGCGATGAAATACCGGAGGCTTTGTATCTTGCTGTCGCACAGGTTATTGCCTTTGCCTATCACCTGTCCGGAAAAGTTCCTCACTCAGAAGGATGAGTTAATTGGGGTCAGAACACATTTTTTCCTAATATTCTAATTTACAAGTTAATTGCTAGCGGAACATTAGGAAAAAATGTGTTCTGACCCCAATTAACTAATGAAGTTACGCAGTACCGCGCTGCATCATCACCAGCAGCTCAGCCTCACCCTTGGTAAGGCCACAGGTATCCACCAGCTCTTTGATATCCGCGCCCCCGTGGACCAGCTGGCTGGCCTGGCTATAGGAGCGATCGCTGCTGGCCCGCAGCTCGAGAAGACTCTGACGCTCAATGATGCGTTTAACCTTTTGCTCCAGTTTAACCACATGGTCACCCGCGCCCACTGCAGCGCTGCATAGTGCAGCCAGCTCCTGTTCCATTTGTTTAACACGCTGCTGTGCGGTCTGGAGAATTTCAGCCGCATGCTGGTGGCTGCGTTTTACTCGCAATAGTGCAATGCTCTGGATCGAGACGCCAAGCAATGCCACAGTTGTTAATACCATCAGGATTTCGTTGATCATATAATTACCTCAAGCGTACTCATCAATGCGGGATTCATCATCATCCCTTTTTCTTTGACGTTGCTGTTCATGCTGCCGATCATCATCCCTGGGCTTGCGTTGCGGAGCCTCCTTACCCTGGCCGCTCCCCGCCGTGGGATGGCTTGGCGGTACCCGGTGGGCAGGGGGCAGCTGTCCGATTTCCGCCATCACTGCATGTCCCGTAACCGGAGCAAAGAGCTCCGACGTCAATATTCGATCGCTTGTTCAGATAGTTTGTAAAATTGCATTAATCATGCCAGGCTCATCCCGTCGACCAGTTACCCGGATATTCACGACGCCGGGCCTGCTGCACCTGCTGTGGCGGGCCTGTCATCAGAGGCAGGTTTTACCGGCTGGGGCCGCCCTTCACGCAGTGTCTGCAAGTGATCCAGTCGTTGACTGATACGGGCATCGGTGCCTGACATAATAACCAGCACCACGCGGCGATTCCTGGCCCTGCCATCCTCCGTATCATTACTTGCCACCGGCCGGAATTCACCGTAACCAATCGCTGCCAGTCGTTTTGGATGTATACCCAGGCGAGTGAACAAATGTACAACGCTGGCGGCGCGTGCAGCTGATAGTTCCCAGTTGGACAAATATTCGAAGTTATTGATCGGCACATTGTCGGTAAAGCCTTCAACATGAATCACGTTATCCAGCGCTTTGAATTTATCAGCCAATTTCTGCAATACGGGGGCCGATGGCGCGGACAGTCCCGCACTCCCGGAATCAAACAGAATACTGGATTTGATCTCGACTTCGATCCAGCGTTTGTCCCTGCGCACCTGGATCAGACCGTCATCAACCAGGTCCGCCATACTGGCTTCAATCGAATCGGCCAGTTTCTGCACAGATTCGTCAATGTCTTCAGGTTCATGCTGTTCAGCCTGCTGAACAGGCATCGGCATTTTAAAAACCTCAATGATCGGTTTGTTGCGGTCAGGCATTTCTTCTGACTGCTCGGACGAACGCATCAGATCACCGACCTGAACAGGCTCCAGACTGCGCGCCGGGTCGCGAAATGCCGCGACCATGGAATCGGACAGGACCCGGTACTTGCCTTCATTGACCGAAGAAATCGAATACATAACAACAAAAAAGGCGAACAGCAAAGTAATGAAATCCGCATAGGACACCAGCCAGCGCTCGTGGTTCTCGTGCTCTTCAGTGCGCTTTCTTCTCGCCATGCGTTTTTACTCGTGGTGCCCGTAGCGGGATTAAAGCTGCATCCCGCTGCACTACTGATAATAGCCCTGCAACCTGGTCTCAATATTGCGCGGGTTCTCACCTTCGGCAATCGAGATCACTCCTTCCACGATCATTTCCCGAAACCGGGTCTGGTTGTGCACCTGGCCCTTCAATTTGTTCGCCATGGGCAGGAACAGGAGATTTGCAAAGCCGACACCATAAATAGTAGCGACAAAGGCGGTTGCAATACCAGCACCGAGTTTGGAAGGATCGGCCAGATTGTTCATAACGTGGATCAGCCCCATGACGGCACCGATTATGCCAATCGTCGGACTGTATCCCCCCATACCGTCGAAGACTTTGGCAGCCTGAATATCCTTGTACTCCTTGTTATCGATCTCGACTTCAAGGATGGCGCGGATCACTTCGGGTTCGCCGCCATCCACGAGCAGCTGAAGTCCTTTACGCGCAAATAGATCCTCTTCTTCCTCGGCAATGACTTCCAGTCCAAGCAAACCTTCACGGCGCGCAATATTGCTCCAGTTGACAATCTTTTCCGCGGTTTCCTGCAGCTGCAATTTGACCGGCACAAATACCCAGCTCGCCATTCCCATGGCACGCACAAAGGTCTGTATGGGAGTCTGAACCATAACCGCTCCCAGGGTCCCGCCAGCGACAATGACAAAAGCCGTTAACTGCACCAGCGAACTGGTATGCCCGCCTTCCAGGACATTGCCGCCAAGAATGGCGACCAGTGCCAGCATAACCCCAACCATGCTGAGCATATCCATGATCAGCCTCCGGCCGTCAGGACAAGCGAAAGCCCGATATCACGTAAATAGAGCACCTGTTCACTCAAGCCAGCTTCGGCAACGGCCATTTGATTGCCAGCTCCATCGCTTACTCCACGCTCGCTTCTACAGGCTCAAAGATCTTGCTAATCTTTTCCTTCAGGGTTACGGCGGTAAACGGTTTTACGATATAACCGTTCACACCAGCCTGTGCGGCTTCGATAATCTGCTCGCGGTTTGCTTCAGCGGTCACCATCAATACAGGCAATGCGGCAAGTTTTTCGTCGGCTCGCACAGCTTTGAGTAGATCTATGCCCGTCATGCCTGGCATATTCCAGTCCGTGACCAGGAAATCGTAGTGCCCGTTCTGCAATATCGACAGCGCTGTGTTTCCGTCATCCGCTTCCTGAGAATTGTTGAATCCAAGATCACGCAAAAGATTCCTGATGATACGTCTCATTGTGGAGAAATCGTCCACGATCAGTATGTTCATATCGTAATCCAAGCCGACCTCCCGCTATACCGTGCCTGTCCATGTGTTTTTCGGCAACTGCCTTGTTAACATCAGTCGCCGGTCCACTCGGTCATGCGTGCACGCAAACGAATCAGCGCCTGCCCGTGAATCTGGCAAACCCGCGATTCACTCACACCCAGGACTTCACCGATTTCGCGCAGATTCAGCTCTTCATCGTAGTACATTGCCATCACCAGGCTTTCGCGTTCCGGCAGGCCTGCAATGGCTTTCGCCAGAGCCGACTTGAAATCCGATTTGTGCAGACTGTCCAGCGGTTCGTTGCGCGGCATCGCGGACGTGGGTTGCTGCGGCTCGTCACCATTGATACCGGCGTCATCGATACTGAATACCCGGCATCCGGTCGCATCCTGCAGAATCCGGTGATAGTCGTGCAACTCGATACCGAGCTTCTCTGCGACTTCAACATCTCGCGCATCACGCCCTTCCTTGTTCTCAATTTCGCGAACCGCTTCCGCGACCTGCCGGGCTTTGCGGTGCACCGAGCGCGGTGTCCAGTCGGTGCGACGGATTTCATCCAGCATGGCGCCGCGAATCCGGATACCTGCGTAGGTCTCGAAGCTTGCTCCTTGAGTAGCATCGTAATTTCTCGAGGCCTCCAGCAAGCCAATCATGCCTGCCTGTATCAGGTCATCAGCCTGAACACTTGGCGGCAGGCGGCTCATCAGGTGGTATGCAATACGTTTGACCAGTGCCGCATGTTTAGACACCAGATCATCACGTTCGATTTCGGGATTTGTAACGTACATAGCTGCTCCATTCATGCCGGCACCTCCATGCGTCCATTGTGCGACTGGATGAGACGTTCTATAAAAAACTCCAGGTGTCCACCAGCAGCAGACGGTACCGGCCATCTATCGGTTTTCTGTGCCAGATTCTTGAACGCCACCGCGGAACGGCTGCGCGGATACGCCTGGACTACGGCACGTTGCTTGCGTACAGCCTTGCGCAGGTAGTCGTCGTGCGGAACAACGCCTATGAATTCCAATGTGACGTCCAGATAACGATCGGTTACTCGTGAAATTTTGTTAAACAAATCCCTTCCCTCCTGGGCGCTATATACCTGGTTTGAAAGCACACGAAAATGTTGAACGTCATAGTCAAGACTCAACACTTTAATGAGTGCATAGGCATCGGTTATTGAAGCAGGTTCATCACAGACCACCACCACAACCCCCTGGGCGGCACGACTGAAACTGGTAACACTTTCATTGATTCCGGCTGCGGTATCGATAATCAGGGTATCGACATCATGATTCAGTTCACTGAAGGCCTGGATCAGACCGGCGTTCTCCAGGGTAGACAGCTCGGCCAGACGTTTAACGCCAGACGCGGCAGGGACAACCATAATGTCTGAGGGCCCGGCCAGAATGATTTCTTCCAGCGTACGTTCACCGTTGATAACGTGTGAGAGATTGCATTCCGGGTGCAGGCCGAGCAGGACATCGACATTGGCGAGGCCCAGGTCCGCGTCCAGTAACATGACCCGCTTTCCGGCATCGGACATGGCGACAGCGAGATTGACGGAAACATTGGTTTTACCAACGCCGCCTTTGCCACTCGTTACCGCTATTACTTTTACCGGGTTGGGTTGTGTCATACGTCGTAATCCAGCAGCCTGATCCACTCGCAACTCAGACATGAACATGCGTCCGGATCCCTCCAAATTGCTCGGCCATGAGTGATTCCGCCGGCAAGTCGCTGCCGGGCGCCAGTTCAGCAGCTTTCTGTACCAGGCTGTGAGCGCGAGCCGGGTGCATGTCTTCGGGTACGCGCTGCCCGTTGGTGACAAACATCAGTGGCAACTGCTGATTGATAAGCGTTGACAATACACCACCCAGCCTGGCGGCCTCGTCCAGCTTGGTAAGAATCGCACCTTCCAGGGCTACGCAGGAAAACGCATCTACCGTTTCCTCCAGCACCGAAGGATGCGCAGTCGCAGACAGCACCAGCAGCGTCCGGATCGGAATACCGCTGTCTGCCAGGGTGGCAAACTGCTCGCTGAGGCGTACATCACGCTGACTCATACCGGCGGTATCAATCAATACCAGCCGTTTGTCCGCCAGGCTGTTGAGCGTGGAACGAAGCTCCCTGTGGTCGGAGGCCACCTGTACCGGAATACCCAGCAAACGGCCATAAGTCATCAGCTGCTCGTGGGCACCGATACGGTAACTGTCAGTGCTAACCAGTGCGACATGACGCTGGCCATGACGCAAAACATAACGTGCTGCCAGTTTGGCAACACTGGTGGTTTTGCCAACACCGGTGGAACCCACCAGCGCGACGATACCACCCTGATCCATGACATCCTGTTCTGCAACCGGAACGCTCGCTGCAAGTTCCGACAGGGCCAGTTGCCAGGCGTGTTCTTCGTCACGCGCATGAACCGTTGGGGCGGATACCCTTTCGATCAGTGCAGTGTCCAGTTCCATACTGCTGAAACGACGCATGACACCGGCATGCAGGGGTTCACGGCGATTCAAATCACCCCAGGCCAGGTGCGCCAGCTGGTTTTCCAGCAAGCCGCGTAATTGTTTGATTTCATCGCGCATGGCGACGATCGACGGATCCTGTGACCACTTCACCTGTTGCGTGGCTGACACAGGCTCCTGGACCGCTTTGGCAAGGGGAGTGACTTTTTCAAAGGAGGGTTGAGAAACGGTTCTGGAAGCGCCGTCATTCAGTAGTGATTCGTCATAATCCATGGCGGCGATAATCTCGATACCACCATCCACTTTGCGGTTGGACAGAATTACGGCATCCGGTCCCTGTGCCTCGCGGACCAGGCGAATGGCCTGGCGCATGTCCGGCGCAAAAAAGCGTTTCACTTTCATTCCAAATCCCCGCTGTTCGGTATGGCTGCTAAAGCTGATTCCATGCTAAGCGCTGGCAAGCTCATGCCACCGGGCTCCCGTTCTGTTGTACACCGAGACTCGGTGTGTCTGTTCCTATATTGGCAACCACTTTGATCTGCTTGTTATCCGGTATTTCGTTATAAGCCAGTACATGCAGTCCCGCTATGCTGTGCCGTACCAGTTTTGCCAGCCACGGCCGGATCGGCGGTGTGACCAGCAGAATGGCCGCCTGGCCTGCTGCTTCCTGCCGCCGGACACTTTCAGCCAGCGAGCGATGCATCCGTTCTGCCAGTCCGGGTTCGATCCCGGCACCACCTTCCGAAACTGCTTGAATGGACGTTTGCAATATCCGTTCCAATGAAGGATCCAGTGTGATTACCTGTACTTCAAGCCCTATCCCATTGATATGCTGAATAATTGATCGACCCAGCGCGGCACGCGTCGCAGCCGTCAAAGCGCCAGGATCTTGACTTCTTGAGCCAGCCTCGGCGAGTGTTTCGGCAATGGTGCGCATGTCCCGAACCGGGATGCGTTCTTCGAGCAGGTTCTGCAGCACCTTCAGTACCACACCAATCGACAGGGTGTTGGGCACCAGATCTTCAACCAGCTTAGGTGTAGCCTTGGCCAGTACATCCAGCAGTTGCTGAATTTCTTCGTGACCGATCAGTTCGTGGGCATGGCCCTGCAGCAGTTCGCTGAGGTGGGTGGCAACCACGGTGCTGGCGTCAACCACCGTGTAACCCAGGGTTTGTGCGTTATCGCGTTCAGAAGGCTGTATCCAGACCGCTTCCAGGCCGAAGGCCGGATCCCTGGTTTCAACACCCTGCACGGTACCGAACACACGGCCGGGATTGATCGCCAGGTCACGATCCGGGTAGATTTCCGCTTCACCCAACGGGACACCCATCAACAAGATGCGATAGGCATTCGGTGCCAGTTCCAGGTTGTCTCTGATATGGACCGGCTGAATCAGGAAGCCGAGTTCCTGCGAGAGTTTTTTGCGAACCCCCTTGATCCGATCCATCATCTGACCGCCCTGATTGCGATCTACCAGCGGTATCAGGCGGTAACCGACCTCCAGCCCGATAACATCCACCGGGCCGACGTCATCCCAGCTGAGATCTCTGGCCTCCGGCGCTGTTTCTTCTGTTTGCCGCTCGTCTTCGACCGGCAGCAGCAGTTGCTGCTGTTGGCGCTTCCATGAGAAGTAAGCCCCGGTACCTGCCGCCGCTGCCAGACTCAGAAATGCCAAATTGGGCATGCCTGGAATCAGCCCCATGAAACCTATGATGCCACCGGATACGACCAGCACCATCGGATTACTGAACAGTTGAGCCATCATCTGTTCAGTCATCTGCTGCTTACTGGAAACACGAGTGACGATAATGGCCGTCGCTGAGGAAAGCACCAGGGAGGGTATCTGTGCGACCAGGCCGTCACCGATGGTCAACAGGGTGTAGTTACGCAGTGCGTCTGCCAAAGTAAGGTCAAACTGCAGGGTACCGATGGCAAGGCCGCCGATAATATTAATGAACAGGATCAGGATACCGGCAATGGCATCTCCGCGGACAAACTTACTGGCACCGTCCATGGCACCGTAGAAATCAGCCTCCTGGCCGACCTCCTCGCGCCGGTTACGGGCATCATCCTGGGTAATCAGCCCGGCGTTCAGATCCGCATCGATAGCCATCTGTTTGCCCGGCATGGCATCCAGGGTAAAACGTGCACTGACTTCCGAAACGCGTCCGGCACCTTTGGTGACCACTACAAAATTGATGATGACGAGAATCCCAAACACCACCAGTCCCACAGCATAATTACCACCGACAACGAATTCACCGAAAGACTCGATGACCTTACCTGCCGCCCCCGTCCCGGTATGTCCATTCAGTAACACGACACGGGTGGACGCGACGTTCAGCGCCAGCCGCAACAGGGTGGTAATCAGCAGTACGGTTGGAAAAATGCCAAAATCCAGCGGCCGCATTGCGTAGACAGTCACCATCAACACCACCAGTGAGAGTGCAATATTGAAGGTAAAAAACATGTCCAGTGCAATAGGTGGCAGTGGAATGATGATCATCGCCAGCATCATCACCAGCAATATCGGTGCTCCCATCCCCTTGCCGCTGATAGCGCGGAAGTTAATGCTTGCTGCTTCAGTTGCCATGTCTCAGTTAACCCCTTTCTGTATCAAGGTGACTCACGGATTTCCAGGTCCCTGGAAATATTCATCCGGCACAGGAACCGCCTCCGGCCGTGCCGGAATCGGCCCGCCGCGTGTCATCGCCTTGAGCTGGAAGACGTAGGCCAGAATCTGTGCGACCGCCAGGTAGAGACCTGCGGGTATTTCCTGATTGATCTCGGCGCTGTAATACAGGGCTCGCGCCAGTGGCGGCGCTTCATAAAGCGGGACATTATTGGCCACGGCAACGGTACGAATCTGGCTGGCCATCAGCTCGACGCCCTTGGCCACCACGATGGGTGCGGACATATTTTCTGTGTCATAACGCAGCGCGACGGCGTAATGCGTCGGGTTGGTGATAATGACATCCGCCTTGGGTATTTCCTCCATCATGCGCCGCTGGGCGATTTCACGCTGCCTGGCGCGCACCCTGGATTTAACCTCGGGCCGGCCTTCCGTGTTCTTGTGTTCATCCTTGATCTCCTGGCGGGTCATCTTGAGGTTCTTGGCGTGTTCCCATAACTGGAACGGCACATCAATGGCCGCGATCAACAGCAGTGAGGCACTGAGAACCACAAAGGATGTAGACAGAATATTGCCGGCATGTGCCAGGCCGTGCTCAACGGCTTCACGCCCCAGACCCATCAGTTCAGGCAAAAAATGCCACAGCAACCCGGCTCCGACCGAACCGATTAACAGAAACTTCGCGAGTGCCTTCAGCAGTTCCACGATACCGCGCACGGCAAAGATCCGCTTCAGCCCCTTCAGAGGGTTCAGTTTGTCCGCCTTGAAGCTCAGCGCTTCGGCGCTGAACGACCAGCCACCCAGTGCAACCGGGGCGATCAGGGCTGTTACCAGCATGACCAGAAGAAAAGGGGTAATCACCAGAAAGCCCTGGTAGGCGGCTTGACCAAGTATCTCGATTATTGCAAAGGTATCGAACAGCTTGGCCCGTTCAACCTGCAAACCCAGCTGCAGTACCGCGCCCAGCCGCTCGATCATGTGCCCCCCTATCAGCGACACGCAAAGAGCTGCCATCAGCAGCATTGCCATGGTGGTCATTTCCCTGGATCGCGGTACCTGGCCTTTTTTGCGCGCCTCTTCCTGTCGTTTGGGCGTCGCCTGTTCGCTTTTTTCCTGGCCGTCTTCGTTCTCAGCCATATCACGGACCCCCGTTACCGAACTGACCGACGCTGGTAAACGCCCCGTCTATCAGTTGTTGCATTTGCGGCAGCAGGTTGGCAACGGCAAATACCAGGATGACGAAGCCAAGTGTCAGTGTGACCGGGAAACCGACACCGAAAACATTGAGTTGTGGCGCCGAACGGCTGACCACGCCGAAGGCAAGATTAACCAGAAGAATTGAAGCCACGGCGGGCAAGGCGACCATGACGGCATCGGCGAACATACGCGCCCCCCAGTAGGCGATAGCCCGGAAATCCTCGCGCGTCAGGGCATCCACCCCGACAGGCAGAGACTGAAAGCTGTCAACCAGCACGCGGATCAATGCGAGGTGCCCGTTCAAGGCAAGGAACAACAAGGTTGCAATCACAACATAGTACTGACCGATAACGGGCACGTTGACACCGTTTTGCGGATCGACCATCTGGGCAAAGCCCAGTCCCATACCCATTGCGATAGTTTGCCCGGCGATGACCAATGTGGCGAACACCAGTTGCAGGCTGAAGCCAATGGCGAGACCTATGACCAGTTGCTGCGCTGTAACCAGCGCGCCGGAGAGAGATAACGGGTCAAGCGCGGGAACCTCCGGCAACAGCGGAAGAACGATCCAGGTCAGCAGCAGGGCGATGACAAGACGAGCCCGCTGCGGCACCATTCGTGCTCCGAATATAGGTGCGATCGCCAACATGGCCGCTATACGGGTAAACGGCCAGACCAGACTGCCAATCCATGTGCCAATATCGGCGCTGGTAAACAACATGGTCCGCTAACCGATCATGCCCGGTATGCTCTCGAACAACTGGATGGTGAAGCCCAGCAAGGTATTGAGCAGCGTCGGGCCGGCGACAAGAATCACCAGGCCCACCACGATCAGTTTAGGCACGAAGGTGAGCGTCATTTCATTGATCTGGGTGGCCGCCTGTAACATACCGATTAACAGGCCCACGACCAGCGCGGACAACAGTAGCGGCGCTGCCAGCAGAGCTGTGACCTTCATTGCCTGAGTTCCGATTTCTATGACCGTTTCAGGTGTCATGACAGATCCTCAACTGGAAAAGCTGGCCGCCAGGGTTCCCATGACCAGAGACCAGCCATCAATCAATACAAACAACATGATTTTGAACGGCAGCGAAATAATCATGGGCGACAGCATCATCATGCCCATGGACATCAGCAGCGTGGCAACCACCAGATCGATCACCAGAAACGGTATCAGAATGATAAACCCGATCTGGAAAGCCGTCTTTAGTTCGCTGGTAACAAAGGCAGGCATTAACAGCGAAAAAGGCACATCATCGGCGGTTTCAAATTCCTGGGCGCCCGAAATATTGGAAAACAGCATAAGGTCGTCGTCACGCGTCTGTTCCAGCATAAAGCCACGAAACGGCAAGGCAGCACGCTGCAGGGCTTCCTGGGCAGGCATCGCCTCTTCAAGATAGGGGCCCAGGGCCTGTTCATAAACCTGATCAAAAACCGGCATCATGATAAACAGGCTCAAAAACAGCGACAGACCGATGATCACCTGATTGGACGGAGATGACTGGGTACCCAACGCCTGACGCAGTATGGCCAGCACGATGACAATACGCGTAAACGACGTCATCATCATCAGCGCTGCCGGCAACAGGCTGAGCGCCGTCATGAACATCAGCACCTGGATGGTTACGGTATAAGTCTCACTACCATCCTCACCGGCTTCGACTTTCAACGCGGCGAGACCCGGCTCGGCTGAAGCCAGCATCGGCAAACAGCTCAGCAACAAGGACATACAGAACATCAAGTGTTTCATGTTTTTGTTTTTTCCTTGTTCAGAAAACGCCCCAGCTGATCCGCAAACCCGGGGACAGCGGGGGCAGCGTCGCGCATGGATTCCAGCGGCTTATCCAGTACGTGTAGTGTCTGTACGCGCCCCGGGGCAACGCCTACCAGCAACTGGGTCTCACCGACTTGCAGCAGAACAACACGTTCACGTGTCCCCATCGAAAGTCCACCGAGAATCCGCAGCCCGCCACCCGCCGCCATCTGGAAGCGTCCGCTGCGCTTGAGTACCCAGGCGATGGCAGCAATCAGGCCCAGTACCAGCAACATACCCAGCGTCAATTGCCACAAGCTGGTCATCGCCATGGGATCCTGCGCCTGGCCCAGGCTGGCGGCGCCCTTCAGGGCGCTGGATGTTTTTGTTGACTCTGCCGCGTAGCTGAGGGTGAAAGTGACGCATCCAGTCGCAAACAGGGTCAGTTGCCGAGCGCGGTAAAACATCATGCATAACCCTACTTGAGCTTCTTGACCCGTTCCGCGGGACTGATGACATCCGTGAGGCGAATACCGAATTTTTCGTTAACGACAACAACTTCACCGTGAGCAACCAGCGTGCCGTTGACCAGTACATCCATGGGTTCCCCGGCCAGTCGATCCAGTTCCACAACCGAGCCCTGGTTTAACTGGAGGAGATTGCGAATACTGAGATTGGTGCGCCCGATTTCCATTGAAATGGTGACCGGAATATCGAGAATAACGTCCAGATTTTCTTCTTCAGCCGCCGGTCCAGCCGAAGTGTCCTCGAGGCTGTCGAACTCTGCGGCAGCGGCTTCAGCAGGCAGTTTTCCAGCGGCCTCTGCCACCGTTTGTTCGGCGATGGCATCATCCCGGTCATCAACTGCGCCGGCTTCCTGCTTTTCCGTTTGTTCACTCATCGGCCTCTCCTGCCACCCTTATTGTTCAAATTGATCCGAGGCAATCTTCTGTGTCACTTTCACAGCCCGGCTACTGTTATAAACGCCAAATTTGCCACGAAATACGGGCGTGCCTTCCGCTTCGATCGTTACCAGATCGGGCAGATCGATGGCGATGACGTCACCAGCCCGCAGTTGATTGATTTCACGTAACGACAAGCTTGTTTCAACCAGGGTCGACTGTAGACGAATCGGTGCTTCTTTCATTTCCTCACGAATTGATCGGGTCCAGCGTTCATCGCGATCACTACGGTCACTTTGCACACCGGTATCAAGCAGATTACGGATAGGTTCCACCATTGAATAAGGCATGGTGACATGCAGGTCGCCACCACCGCCGTCCAGCTCTACCCTGAAGGTATTCACGACGACAACCTCTGTGGGACTTACAATGTTGGCAAAGTGTGGATTTACCTCGGAGCTTTGATAGTCGAAACCGACGTCCAAAACCGGTTTCCAGGCCTGTTTCAAATCCTGGAACGCGATATCCAGTACCAATTGAATAACTCGCAACTCTGTTGGTGTGAATTCACGACCTTCGATCTTGGTATGAAACCTGCCACCGCCGCCAAAGAAATTGTCCACCAGGGCAAAAACCAGCTTGGGTTCGAGCACAAACAGTGCACTTCCTCGCAGCGGCGGTACGCGCACCAGGTTCAGACTGGTCGGCACGAACAGGCTATGCACATATTCCGCAAACTTGAGCATCTGCACGCCAGAGACCGAGATCTCGCCGGCACGACGGAGCATGTTAAAAAGACTGATGCGGAAGTAACGGGCAAAACGCTCATTGATCATTTCCAGTGTCGGCATACGCCCGCGTACAATACGGTCCTGACTGGCAAAGTCGTAACCCCGAACTTCACCTTCAGTAATCTCTTCATCGGTTTCAGTCTCGACATCGCCTCCACTGACCCCATGTAGCAGCGCATCGATTTCGTCCTGTGAAAGCAGATCGTTCACCGCATCACCCTATTGCATGACAAAACTGGTGAAAAACACACTATCCACACCCACATCACCGGTCTCTTCCGCCATGACCTTCTGAATTTCTGCCAGGGTTTCACTGCGCAACGTCTCCTTACCCTCGCGTGTATTCAAAGTATCAGGATCCTGATTGCCAAACAGCATCACCAGGGAGTTACGAATGGAGGGACGGTGTTCCTTGACAAGGTCCACCGCTTCGGGGTTACGGGTACCGACTTCCACGGTGATCTGCAGAAATCGGACCTCCGTGTCAGCATTGAAGTTGACCACAAAAGGTGGGTCCATAGGCACGTAATTCAAGGGCGCCTTCGCTTTGTTTGATTTTTTACCCGCTTTGTTATCGCTGTCGGTCTGTTCAGCGACATTATCATCCTGGTCGTCTGACAAGATACCGGTCAGCATGAGAGTTGCTGTTGCCGAAACGCCCAGCAGCAGAACCACAACTGTTATGATGATGAGCAGTTTGGACTTTGATTTCGGTTTTTGCGCTTCACCGCCATCGGTATCCAGTTCCAGATCGTCTTCCTGTGCCATTGGCTAATCCCCGCTTATGCTTTCAGATACAGCAATAGCAAGACATATGCCACGATGCGGACTTATTTAATACGCATTACTTTCATACAGTTATAAATTGTTTTCAGCGGCTCGTCGAACTTTTGACGCCCCGGAATGGATGGGATTGACAGAACATTGGCTGAACGGGTAAGCGCTGCGGTGAAAAAACAGCAATGCTCAGACAGGAGACCGACGCGAAACCGAAACTTAGTGAGAGGAGTCGGACAGCCATTCGTGGAAGCCTGTAACCGGCAGGGGCTTGCTGATATGGAAACCCTGTACCAGGTCACAGCCCAGTTCCTGTAGCTGCAGGTGGACGCCTTCATCCTCGACGCCTTCGGCGATGACCTTGCACCCCAGGTTATGTCCCAGCTCGATGATGGAACGCACAATAGCGGCATCTTTCGAATTGCGGTCCATCTTCTCCAGGAAGGACTGATCTATTTTCAGGGTATTGATAGGCAGGCGTTTCAGATACGACAGGGAAAAGTAACCGCTGCCAAAGTCGTCGATAGCAATCGATACTCCCAGATCACTCAGGTTGTTTAGAATACGGGCGCTTTTATCCAGATCTGCCATCAGGGTGCCTTCGGTAATTTCGACCTCGAGACTGCTGCCACCAACACCAGCCTCTTTCAGGGACTGTTCAATACGTGTGACCAGTCCCGGTGACTGGAAGGAACGTGCAGAGACGTTTATCGAAACCGGCATCCGCCTGCCTTCGACCAGCCAGGCTCTGCTCTGCGCCAATGCGGTATCCAGCACCCAGTCGGTGATTGGAGAAATCATACCCAGCTGTTCAGCGACCGGAATAAACCTGTTGGGCAGCACCAGTCCCTGCTGCGGATGTTGCCAGCGTAATAACGCTTCAGCACCACAGATCGTGCCGCTGACCAGATCGATTTTCGGCTGGTAGTAGAGTTCGAACTCTTTCCGCTCCAAAGCACCGTGTAACTGGCCGGATATTGAAAGTTGTTCCGTCGCAGCAGGTGTCGTGGTTTCCGCTTCATAGAACAGGTAAGGTGCCGAGTTCCATTTGGCACGGTACATGGCACTGTCGGCGTGACTGGCCAGGGTGCTCGCATCCTCACCATGCTGCGGGAACACCGAGATACCGATTGCGCTGCTCAAACACAGTTCCTTTTGCTCATAAGAAAATGGTGCACTCAGCGCATTCATGACTTCACCGGCTACACGTTCCCCGGCTCTCTCTGCATCCTGCAGAAACGGCAACACAATACCGAACTCATCGCCACCCAGACGGGCCAGTGTATCGGTATCACGCAACACCTTTTGCAAACGCTGCGATATCTGACGCAACAATTCATCACCGGCTGCGTGGCCCAGTGAATCGTTGTACATTTTAAACTGATTGATATCCAGAATCATAACGGCAACCGAGGCACCGGGATTACGCCGCGCCACCGCCAACGCCGAGGCCAGACGGTCATACCACAGGGCGCGATTGGCCAGGCCGGTCACTTCATCCTGGGTAGAAAGCTGCTCGAGGCGTTCCCGGTCTGTGTGTAAATCGGTGACATCCTCCATCAGGCAATGGACGCGAAGTACACGGCCACGGCGATTGGCCATAGGATAAAATGCCAGCCGGAACCAGCGCTCTTCACTTTCATCGGGTGTCAGTCGCACTTCAAGCTGAACCGACTCACCGTCCAGCACTTGTTGCCAGGCTGTCAGTACCTGTTCTCGCTCAGAGCCGTGAATGGCGTAGAAGCAGGGAATGGGGGCTTCCAGCTCATTGTGACAGAATGCCTGGGTACCAGGACTGGCATAGCTGATTCGGTTCGATTCGATATCGACCGTCCACAGCAGCTGCGGTATGTTGCTCAGGATTTCGCCCGCCAGGTCCTGCTCAAAACCCAGTTCGTCACGCTGATCGGTGAGTTGTTCCACCGCCGCCCGCCAGTAACCTTCGGTGACAACCGCGAGGTCACGGAAAATCATCTTGATGAGCGCTGATTCCACCGCATCACGATCCTGCTGTTCAATTTGCGGATCGGTATCCACCAGATGTTGCAGGTGATCCATGAACAGGCGGTAGGCACCCAGCGCCCATACCGGCTTGACGCCGTGGCGATAATGCGCGCGCCCCACCTGTTCACTGCGGGCGGTCGCCTTTTCATCGATATTTCCGTTCAACAGACTCAACTTGTGCGCCAACATGCCGCGCACCAGTTCGCCGATGTTGCCGCCTCCGCGTTCGTAGGCGTACAGTACATCAGCGATATCCGGATTATCGAACAGATAGTTGTAAACGGTTTCCGCGAACCCGGCCGCTCCCTGGGCCATGATATCCTTATAACGGTGAAGCAGCCGGGTATCTTCCTCGGTCAGCTGAAGAAGGTAGTCGAATTCTTTACCGATAACGGGGTTGGAGGATTTTTTCCGGACGCCGAGCCGCCGTCCCTCCTTCGACTGCCCACGTTTTTTCGGGGGTGTTGGCATTGCCAGTCCCAACGTTGTTATAATTGTCGGTCAACCGTAACACAAGCGTATGCATAAATACAATCAATCTGTTACCGGGCAAGCGTCGTTTTTCCCTGACACTGACGGGGTCAATTCGAAACAACTTCAGTAAATTCAAGATGGGTCAGGCAAACAGGTCTAAGCGCCCGTTTTCCAGTAACGAACTTACCGGCGTCTCCAGCACCGTTTCCGACCCACTGCCGCTATCTATGGCACGCATTCCCCGCGCCACTGCCCCATCCTCTCCACGGGCACGTTGCTCGCCGGCAAATGACTGCCCGGAAACGTCAACGTCCACCAGTTCAATACCGGATGCATCGAACATATCACGCAGCCTGGGTAATGCCGCCTCCAGCGCCTCCCGGACCACGCTATGGGCTGAGCTGAACTGGATGCTGGCCTGATCGTTCTGAACCTGTATACGCACTTCCATGGGTCCAAGCTGAGCAGGGTTCAGCCTGATCTGGGCACCCTGCATTTTCTGGCTCACCATCCACTGGATACGCTCACCCAGTGCCTGGTCCCAGCCCCCCTGAGCCAGCGAGGTACTCACACTAAGCGTCGGTAACGCCGATGTCGCCGGACCTGCCTGAACACTCGGCGACGTCACAGAAGCCACCACCAACTCTGCCCGCAGCGGGGTGTCGGCAGGTGCAGATTTACCCTGTACCATCAGGCGGTTAAGTGTTGCCATAATGCTTGCCATTTCGGGCTGCCGTTGCTGGACCTGCTGCAGCGCTTTGTCAAGGCCGGTACTGTTTAATTCACTCTGCGCCTCTTTGACAGGCAACTTCTCTCCCACCTCGGCAACGCCCGTCTGCCTCTCCATGATCTGTGCCAGAGAACGGCCAGTCGCACTGTCCCCGGGCAGCGCGGCGTTAGAGGTTTTGCCGTCAGCGGTCACAAGCGCTAATGGGTCTGCAGCGGCCGTCGTTTTCAGCGCTGGCAATTCATCCAGCAACTGGTGAAGCGCGGTGACAAGGGTGGCCACGGGATTCAGTTCGGAATTCGACCCAAGCTGTTCCAGTTTTTCAGCAATCCGCTGCAGCACTTGCCGAGGTTCAAAGCCGTTGGCGCTCGCCTCGTCCAGCACCTGCCGCAGCAGCGGCAACAGCTTGCCAGCTTGCGGCAAGGTTTCGACCTGCTGCAGCAGGCTTTCGACATCCAGTGAGGCTGGCGGCACAACGGCAAACTCACCTGAGACTGTTGCATGAGCCTGCTCAAGAAGTGGTGCGAAACCTGCCCGACTGTCGCTATTCACTTGTATTCCATTGTGTTTTGCATCCAACCCGGGGAGGTCCCCGGCGCTGTCCGTGGCAAGTGGCAATACTGGCAAGGATGCATTCATGAAAAAGCTCCTGAATCGGTCGAACTCAATTACAGGGTAGTCGAGCAAGGTGCGTGCCAGCTTTGATTATTTGTGCACTGAATCGGAAGATGGCCTGTGGGCGCGATCGTCCTGTTCCTTTTGTTCTTTGCGGTCCAGCTGCTTGTTTTCTTCCAGGCGATATCGGTCCACAAGCTTGTTGACCGCCCGGTTTTGACCGCGGGACTCCACCCACTGGCGACGGGTCTGCTCGTGCCGGGCGCAGCATTGGGCGATAGCGGTTTCCTGCTGGCGTATGGCCTCGCCCAGACGACTGAGGAATACCCGATAGTCCTGCATACGAATGGCGCCCAGCCCGGCGCCGCCCCAGGCTTCAAAGTCCCTGGCATACTGGTCACGGTAGGCCCGCAATTCCTCCAGCTTGGCCTGCTGCGCCTGCAGATGCTGCTGGCTTTGTCCCAGCTTCTGCACAGCCTTCTGCTCGCGGCTTTGCGCAAGCTGTTGGACCGGCCGCATGCGTTTGGATCGTGTCATTGTGTGCAAGACCTTTACCTTCTCAAGTACACTGTCGGCTGCTGCCGGCTAAGCGTTAGCCTCGCCGGCAGGCGTAACCCCGAGTGAGGCGGCCAGGCCGGCCAGGCTGTCATTCCAGGTCACCTGCTCATACATGTGCTGTTGCAGAAAGCGGCTCAGCTGCGGATAAAGGGCAATAGCCTCATCAACCCGACTATCGCTGCCTGCCTGGTAGGCGCCGATATTGATCAGATCCCGGTTCTGACGGTAGGCCGAATAAATCTGCTTGAAGCGGCGAGCCGCCTGCTCATGTTCAGGTGCCACGACATCCACCATGACCCGGCTGATGGAAGCCTCGATATCAATGGCCGGATAATGACCGGCTTCGGCCAGCTCACGGGACAACACCACGTGACCATCAAGAATGGCGCGCGCCGCGTCGGCGATCGGATCGTTCTGATCGTCGCCTTCCGCCAGCACGGTATAGAATGCCGTGATCGAACCACCGCGGTCGCCGGTTCCGGCGCGCTCGACCAGCTGCGGCAATTTCGCGAATACCGAGGGTGGGTAACCCTTAGTGGCCGGCGGCTCACCGATAGCCAGCGCCACTTCACGTTGCGCCTGGGCAAAACGTGTCAGGGAATCCATCAGCAACAGGACCTGCTTACCCTGATCCCTGAAGTATTCGGCAATGCTGGTTGCCAGCATGGCGCCGTGCATACGCATCAGTGGTGAGTTATCGGCCGGTGTTGCGACCACAACGGAACGGGACAAGCCGTCTTCACCGAGGATATTCTGGACGAATTCCTTCACCTCACGACCACGCTCGCCAATCAGACCGACGACGATGACATCAGCGTTGGTATAACGTGTCATCATGCCGAGCAGAACGCTCTTACCGACACCACTACCGGCAAAAAGCCCCATTCGTTGACCACGACCTACACTCAGAAAAGCATTGATGGCAGCAACACCAACATCCAGCGGTTCACGAATCGGGGAACGAGTCAATGGGTTAATGGCCCTTCCGGTCAAAGGCACACGTTCATCGGCATGTATTGGTCCCTTGCCATCCAGGGCATGGCCGGCACCGTCCAGTACCCGGCCCAGCAAATGTTCACCCACCGGCACTTCGCACACGCTGTGGGTCGGCATCACCCTGGCGTCGGGGCCTAAACCCTGCAAATCACCGATCGGCATCAGGTAGAGCCTGTCATCGTGAAATCCAACGACCTCGGCTTCGATGGGTTCACCGTGTTTCAATTCGATCAGGCAGCGTCCACCGATGGACGCCTGGCAGCCGACCGCCTCCAGCGTCAAACCCACCATGCGGGTCAGTTTACCTGTCACCACGAATGGCTGCGGCTGTTCGGCACGCCGCAGATACGGATCCAGCCGTTGCTTCCAGATTTCGCTGCGCCCGGTCTGCAACATCAGCCGGCCGGATTGTCCGTGCTGCGCTGACCGCCCATTACACTGGCAATGACCGCGTTCAGGCGTGACTCAACGGTTGCATCGATCTGTGATACTTCGGTAAGCACGCGACACCCACCGCGGCTTTGCACCGGGTCGTCGACAATGTGAATTCCGCCACGCACAGACGAGCTGACACCCTGTGGCGAAAGCTTGATATCCTGCCCGCCCTCCTGGAGTGACAAGGACTCACGGACCATCACCGCGTCTTCCGGATGCAAGGCCAGTTGAACATTACGGGCTGTCACAGGTAAGGCCGACAAAGCCTCCCGGACAACGCCAATCACCTGCTCGGGATCGGTTTTCAGCTCACGCCGCACCAGCTGTCTGGCAACCAGCATGGCCAGTTGCGCCAGCTGCTGCTCGATCGTCTCGTCCAACTCTTCAAAAGGTTTACTGAGTGACTGAATAACCTGTTCCAGGTACTGAACACGCTCGGTGAATTCCTTGAGTCCCGTATCACGCCCTTCCTGCAATCCCTGCTGAAACCCTTCCCTGTGCGCCTGATTTTGAATCTCTTCCAGCTGGCGCGCTGTCATTGGCTGGCGCTGCTGCGAACCTTCAGACTGCACCTCAGGCACATGCCAGGTCTGACAATCCGAGACTGCCTCACCGCGGATAACTTTAGACAAACTGTTCTGCTCCCTTGCCACCGAGCGCAAGCTCGCCTGAATCAGACATACGCCGTGCAATGGCGAGGATTTCCTTCTGTGCACCTTCCACTTCACTCAGGCGCACCGGACCCTTGTTTTCCAGGTCGTCGCGCATCATCTCGGCGGCACGCTTGGACATATTGTTGAAGATCTTTTCTTTCATGGCGTCGTCGGCACCCTTCAGCGCCAGAATCAGAGTCTCGGAGGAAACCTCCCGCAACAGGGCCTGGATACCGCGACCATCGACGTCAATAAGGTTATCGAAAACAAACATCAGGTCCTGGATCTCCTGACCCAGCTCGGCATCTGCATCTTTGATGGCCTCCATTATTTCACCTTCGATGGAGCTGTCGAGGTAATTCAGAATATCGGCCGCCGACTTTACCCCACCCACGCTCGACGACTGGACATTCTGATTTCCGGAAAACTGGCGCTCCAGGATTCCGTCGAGCTCCTGTAACGCCGACGGCTGAATACCATCCAGGGTCGCGATACGCAGCAGTACATCGTGCCGGGTTCCTTCAGGAAAGAACCTGATGACTGCTGCGGCATGATCATTATCCAGATAGGAGAGCACGATGGCCTGAATCTGCGGATGTTCCAGGCGTATGAGTTCCGCGACGGCTCGCGCATCCATCCATTTCAGGGATTCCAGGCCTTTGGTGCTACTGCCAAGCAGGATGCGATCCATCAGGCCCTTGGCTTTATCCTCGCCCAGCGCGCCCACCATCACCGAACGAATATATGCATCTGAATCTACGCCCAGCGCCGTTTGATTCTGCACAGTCGCGGCAAACTGTTCCAACACCTGTGTCACCTGATCACGCGGCACATTGGTCATTGCAGCCATTGCCGAACCGACTTTCTGAACCTCCTTGGGACCCATGTGGCGGAGGACTTCTGCTGCGTTTTCTTCCCCAAGACTGAGCAGCAGCACCGCTGCACGATCAGTACCCTTGAGTTTGGCTGGGGGTTTGCCTTCAGCCATCTTCGCTCACCCAGTTCCTGACAACTTGTGCTACGCGTTTGGGGTCCTCACCGACGGCACCCTTTGCTGTATCCAGATGTTGTTCATAGCTCACTTGCGGTGCCGCCAGCTGCGCCTGTTGCGGGTTTGCACCGGACAAGCTGAGTCGATCTTCAACGCCCGCACCACCAGCCCCACTGGCCGCTGCGGCTGCGGGAAGCATGGCTGTTGCCTGCAGGGACTGGGCGCCCTTGTCTGCCAGGCTGCGCATTACCGGCTTCAGCACACCGAAAACGACAATCAACAGACCCAGAGCACCGGCAGCCTGCCTGGCAACATCCCAGATCCAGGGCTGCTCCAAAAGAGAAGGTTCAGGAATCACCTCCGCCTCCGGCGGCGGGATAAACGACGAGTTGACGATATTCACGGTGTCACCACGCTGTACATCAAAGCCCACGGCCTCCTTGACCAGTGTGGTAAAACGATTCAGCTCGTCATCCGCCCAGGGCTTGCTGACCAGATCGTCGTTTTCGTCGAGTTCCTGCTTGTTATCGACCACCACGGCAATGGACAGGCGACGAACGGTGCCGGTTGCCAGTCTGGTATGGCTGACGGTTTTATCCAGCTCGTAGTTACGAACACTGTGTTTACTGCTGTTGACCGGCGCAGTAGCGGGCAGGGTGCCGGCGCCCGGATCGACAGCCGCCCCGGGTTGCTGGACAACAGCATCCTGGGGTGGCTGGTTCGACACGGCACCGGGTATGCCCGAGGCGGCATTTCCTGCTGTTGTCGCGTCTTCGCTGATTTGTTCACTGCGCAAAGCCGGTAAATCGGGGTTAAAGAACTCCTGGGTTCGCTCGGTAACGGTAAAATCGAGGTCGGCATTAACCGTTGCCCGCACCCTTCCCGTACCGACAATCGGTTCCAGCAACTGGTGAATACGGTCAGAATACGTCAACTCGAGTTTGCGGTTGTAGGAAAACTGGCTGGATGTCGGCGCCAGACCATCAGTCGAGTTACTGCTGCTCAACAGATCGCCACGCTGATTCACCACAGTGACATTTTCCGGTTTCAGGTGAGGTACGCTGGATGAAACCAGATGCACGATGGCAGCGATCTGTTCATCGTCAAGTGTACGGCCGGAATACAGATCGACCATGACCGATGCGGTGGGATCAGCGCGGTCTCGCAGAAAAACGGAGCGCTTCGGGATAGCCAGGTGCAGGCGGGCAGCCTCGACATTGCGCAGTGTTGCAATGGTCCGGCTCAGTTCGCCTTCCAAGGCATGCTGAAACCTTGCCGTTTCGATAAACTGGCTGGTACCGAAACCCTGATCTTTCTGCAGCATTTCAAAACCCATGGCATTGCCTTCCGGCAAACCGTCCTTGGCCAGTTGCATGCGCGCAGTTTGCAACTTGCTGCTTTCCACCATCACGGCACCGGTGGCTTCATCCACCTTGAAAACGATGCCCGATTTCTGCAGGGCGTCGATGACCTGGCCAGCATCTTTACTACTGAGGTTGGCATACAACAGCGTATAGCCGGGTTGCTGAGACCACAGCACGACCGCCACGCCCAACGCCACACTGGCCGCCAGACCGATCATCAAACCAAGCTGGCGCAGCGCCGGCAGGCCCTGGAATCCCTGGACCGTTTCTGCTCTTACCAGTGCCATAGCGTTACTCCCCCTCACCCCTGTTTACACAGGCATACTCATGATGTCCTGATAGGCCGAGACCAGACGATTTCGCACCTCAGTCATCGCCTGAAACGCAACGCCCGCTTTCTGCAAGGCGATCATGACCTCGGTGACATCCACATTCGGATCACCGGAACTGAAGGCATTTGATAGACTGCTGGCTGCCTGCTGCGTTGCGTTAACCTGGTCGATTGACTGCTTCAACAAGCTGGAGAAATCACCGTCGCCAGCCGCTGCCTTTGCTGTTTGTTCTGGTCCACTCTGCGCAGCGGCAGTGAGTCGCCGCATTTCCGACAACACCTGGTCCACATTACTTATACTGCTCATTATTCATTCTCCTCAAGCCGGAACGGCTATACCTTGCTCTCGCATACGCGCCAGTTTATAACGCAGGGTGCGTGGACTGATGCCCAGGCGTTCAGCGGCTGCCTTGCGGCTACCGTTATCCACACGCAGGGCGTCCAGAATCAACTCAAACTCGCGGCTCTTGAGGTCGCCATCCAGACCGTCCGCTGCCCCTGTTGTTGCCGGCGCTATTGGTACGGATACCACAGAGACATCCAGTTCGAAACATAGATCGTCGACCTCGATCTGCTCACCGTTGAGTAAAATCAGGGCGCGCTGGAGGACGTTATCCAGCTCACGCACATTGCCAGGCCACGGGTGATCCAGTAAAGCCTGCTGCGCCTGTTTCGACAGATGCGGAACACTGCCACCTTCCGGGCTGTACTTGCGAATCAGACGATTGGTCAGTGGCAGGATATCGGCTTTGCGTTGACACAAAGGAGCCAGGTGCAGAGGAAACACATTGAGGCGATAAAACAGGTCTTCACGGAAACGCCCGGCGGCGACTTCTTCGCGCATCTTGCGATTAGTCGTTGCCAGTACGCGCACATCCAGCGAAATGACCTCGCGGCCACCAAGACGTTCGACTTCACGCTCCTGTAACACACGCAGCAGCTTGGCCTGCAGGCCCAGATCCATTTCGGAAATTTCGTCCAGCAACAGTGTTCCGCCCTGCGCCTGTTCGAACTTGCCCGCGCATGCCTGGTAGGCACCGGTAAAGGCGCCTTTCTCGTAACCGAACAGGGAGGCCTCGAGCATGTTTTCGGGAATGGCCGCACAGTTGATCGCCACAAACGGCCCCTCGGCGCGTGCGGAATGGCGATGTATTAACTGTGAAAACACCTCCTTACCGGTGCCGGAATTACCGCTGATCATGACCGTTGCATCTGTTGAAGCGACCCGTCTTGCCAGCATTGCCAGTTTCCGGGTCGCCTGATCCTCGGCGACAAGCTCGGGATCGTCGTCACAACTGGGCATATAACGGCGAATCATGTCTACCAGGACTTCAGCGTCAAACGGCTTGACCAGATAGTCGGCTGCGCCGTTGCGCATGGATTCCACCGCTTTTTGAATGGTCCCGTAAGCGGTCATTAAGACGACCGGTAATTCAGGAATACTGGCTTTCACTTTCTGCAGCAGGGCATGACCATCCATACCCTTCATCTGGATATCACTGACCACCAGATTAAATGACTGGGCTTCGATCAGTTGCAAGGCTTCAATAGCATTTTCAGCCGACTTAACCCCGAAACCAGCCAGTTCGACGGTTGCGCACAAGGCGTCTCGCAAGGCCGAGTCGTCTTCGACAATAAGCACTTTGGGTTGACTCATTACAGGCACCTCGAGGTGGCAATATCTGCCTTTTGTTGATTCTTCAATACACCGCTCGGGAGTTGTTGTTGCTCAAGCAGCGGCAGTCGAACGACAAAGCGCGCACCTTTTTGACAGCCGGGATCGAGTTCAATAGTTCCCCGATGTGCAGCGATCACTGCACGCACCACCGCCAGCCCCAGTCCGGTACCGCTGGAACGCGTGGTGAAGAAGGGTTCGAAAATCTGTTCGTGCAAGCCATCAGCGACACCCGGCCCGTTGTCCTGCAGAACAATACAAACAGTCTTGTCCTGCACATCGACCTGCCAGTCGAGATGCGCTTCCCGTTCACAGGCATCCAGTGCATTGCTGGCAAGGTTGGCGAGTACACTGGCCAGGATTTCACGTTGACCACGAATCGGAAACTCCCCGTGGCCGTGATGCACTGACCAGCGCGCCGCTTTTTCATTCAATTGAGGCAACAGCGACTGCTGTACCTGATCGAGCAAGTCGCAGACCGTTACGACTTCATCGCCTCCCCGCCCTCCGCGCGCATAGAGCAACATATCGTTCACCATGTGATCGAGATGTCGCAGCCCCACCAGTAGCCGGTCGACAAAACAGTCATGCTGGTCCTGTCGCAGATCGACCTGCTTGAGCTGGGAGGCATACAACAAGGCGGTGGCCAGCGGCGTGCGCACCTGGTGAGCCAGCCGTGCAGTCATTTCACCCATGCTGGACAGGCGCTGTCCACGCGAGGCTTGCTGCTGCAGGTTACGAATTTCGGAAGTCAGCTTATGCCGTTCAGCACGGGCGGCCGCCAGTTCCCGGGTCAGGCTGACGACCTGCTGCTGTAACACCTGGTAGGAACCGGTGAGCTGTTCAGAGACCTGATTAAACAGCTCAAAGGCGTCCTGCAGTTGTTGTTTACTGGCAGCCGACTGACTCATGAAAAGGCCTACTCCTGAAGCTTATCAACCTGGGCTTTTGTGCCCACAGTTTATTTAGCAAGGAGTATGCCTGGAATGAATTAAGCTTTTAAATCAGAATGTTACTCGAATCTACAAGATAATGCGTCAAACTACCGGCGCATTACTGGAGCGCTGTAGTCCGTATTTACGCAGTTTTTCAACCAGGGTGGTACGGCGCATGCCCAATCGCTTGGCGGCCTGCGCCACCACACCGTTGGCGTCGTCCAGAGCCTGTCGGATATAACCGACCTCGAGGTTGCTGAGATGCTCTTTAAGATCCAGCCCGCCACGCGGCAGGCGGGGTTCGGACTCAAGCTGGTACTGCACCGGCTGGGCTGAACCAAGCATGTTTTCGCTGAGCCTGACATTTTCCTCAACAGGCACATCGGACTGAAACTTTTCAGGTAGATCACCGACGTCAACCACGCCAAACGGGAACAGAATGGCCATGCGTTCGACCAGGTTTGCCAGTTCGCGCACGTTACCGGGCCAGCTGTACTGACACAGCGACAGAGCGGCTGCCTGAGTGAGACGTACCGAACCGCGTTTTTCATGTTCAATACGGCGGATCAATTCGTTGATCAGCAACGGAATGTCTTCCACGCGGTCACGCAGCGGCGGCATCTCGATGGGAAACACGTTCAAGCGATAAAAGAGGTCTTCGCGGAACGTGCCTTCGCTGATGGATTCTTCTAGGTTGCGGTGTGTTGCGGCAATAATGCGAACATCAGCTTCAATGCTTTTGTTACTGCCCACCCGCTCG
>Ga0316193_10000165_pt1 | contig 37222 bp, 39 predicted proteins | sample MerIslsedime2_MG_FD_207735 | JGI IMG/M metagenome (GOLD analysis project Ga0316193, IMG submission 207735) | Coastal sediment microbial communities from Maine, United States - Merrow Island sediment 2 | ecosystem: Environmental > Aquatic > Marine > Coastal > Sediment | place: USA: Maine... | reverse complement strand
AGCGTGACCATCGTCGGCCATTCCTTCGGTGGCGGGGTGGCGATGCAACTCGCGTACCAGCACCCCCACCTGGTCGACCGGCTCGTTCTCGTCGGAAGTGGTGGACTCGGCCGCGAGGTGTCGTGGCTGCTCCGAGCACTCACGTTGCCCGGAGCGGAGTACCTGATGCCGATCGCCTTCCCGAAACCGATCGTCGATCGGGCCACCGATGTCGGTCGCCAACTCGGTCGCCGCAACATCCGCTCGCCGAAACTCGCCGAGATGTGGCGCGCCTATTCCTCACTGGCCGGGGCACCGAACCGCACCGCATTCGTCCGCACGATGCGAGGGGTGATCGAGCCGACCGGCCAGATGGTCGACGCCAGCGACCGGCTCTATCTCGCGGCGCACATCCCGACACTGATCGTGTGGGGTGATCAGGACGGCATCATCCCGGTGTCGCATGCGAAGGCCGCGCACGAGTTGATCCCGACCAGCCGACTGGAGATCCTCGAGGGCGTCGGGCACTTCCCGCACGTCGAGGCGGCCGATGTCTTCAACGCAGTGCTGCTCGACTTCATGGCGACGACCAAGCCGGCCTCGACTCGTCACGAGGCGCTGCGCGACGTCCTCCTGGAAGGGACCTGATCTCCCCATCGATCAGGTCGCCCGTTGGAACATCACCGTAGCGACGCCGTCGGCCTCCGTGGCGTGGAGGAGTTCAACCCCCGGCTGTGTGAACGCAGCCATGAGTTCGCCGGGCGGCGCGTGAAATGCCCCGCCGGGTGCGCCGACCGCGGACAGCACGGTCACGATCCCGATCCCGCCCGGATCCAGCCGTTCGATCATCTCGCCGTACAGCGCAGGGTTCCGGAAGCGTTGACACACGAGCACGTCGACATGACGAGGTTCTGCCGGCAGCCCATCGTCGAGATCGACTCGCCGGGCGTCGATCCGCTCGGCGAGCCCAGCGGTGAGCGCCGCGGCACGAAGGCGGTCGATTGCGACGGCCGAGACGTCGATGGCCGTGACGTGGAGCCCACGGTCCGCGAGCCACAGCGTTTGAGCGCCCGGCCCGCACGCAATGTCCAGCGCAGTCCCATGTGACGGAATGAGGGCACGGAGATCGGCGAGTTCGCCGAGCGGCTCGGGGGGCGAAGCGTTCACGTCCTCGAAGTTCCGGTAGCGCTCGTCCCAACGCGTCGCGTCCTCATGCACGGAACCCATCGTCCCACGTCCGGCTGTTGGCCACTGGCGGTCGGCCGACGGAATGCCGTGTCGGTGGTGGTTCGCGTGGGATCATCGACGGGTGACCGATATCGACGAAGGTTCCTCGACTCAGACTTCGACCGGTTGGCTGTCGCCCGACGACCTCGAGCTGGTACGTGCTCATGTACCGATCGTGTACGTCGACGCAGTACCGGTCCGCGTGGACTCACTCGGCAATGTGACCCAGGTCGGCATGCTGCTGCGGGTGGCCTCTGACGGATCGATCAGTCGGATGGTGGTGACGGGGCGCGTGCTGTTCGGCGAGCGCGTGCGCGAGGCACTGATGCGGCACTGTGAGAAGGACCTCGGGCCGATGGCGCTCCCTCGGGTACCTGCCAACCCCACGCCGTTCACGGTGGTCGAGTACTTCCCGAATCCCGAACGGTCAGGCTTCTACGATCCGCGCCATCATGCGGTCAGCCTCGCCTACGTCGTTCCGGTCGAGGGGGACTGTGAGCCCACGCAGGAGGCGCTCGACCTCGCGTGGTTCACACCCGAGGAGGCGGTGAGTTCCGAGGTGAGAGCGCAGATGACCAGCGGCCACGATCGCCTGATCCGACTCGCCCTCGCCCACGTCGGCAAGCTCCCCTGATCCCTGACTCGCTCCTTCAGAGCAGCCACAGCAGCAGCCACATCGTGACCATCCCAGCGGCGAGCGCAGCGATCAGGTTGCGCGTGACCGCTGCAACGGTGATCGCAACGGCGATCGCAGCAACCTCTTCGACCTCGACCCCGTCGACGCCCTGGCCGCCGGCGACCAAATTCACGGTGAGCGCTGACAAGACGGCGGGGCCGACGTAGCGCAGCGCCCTCGTGATGTTCGTCGGGAGTGGCCGGTCGGCGAGGAACACGATCAGCCCTGCCCGCGACATGTAGGTGATCAGCCCGACGGTGAGCACTGCCGACAGCGCGGCCAGGGTGTTCACGACGGGCCATCCAGCGACGACCGAGCGCGCCGGGTCTGGACGGTGTCGGCGATGTACCCGGCGATGACTCCGCTGACCGCACCGATGAGGATCCCGCCGTTGTTCGGAACCTCGAGCGCCAAGAGACACACGCCGGCGCCCGTGACAGCAGCCACGATTCCCGGTCGATTGGTGAGCCCGAGCACGACGAGGCCGACGAACATGATCGCGGGGGCGACATCGAGGCGCCACTCGGTCGGGATCGCGGAGCCGACCACGAGGCCGAGTGTGACCGTGAGGGTCCACGACGTGAAGAAGAACAGGCCGGCGGTGAGGTAGAACCGTCGCCAGTCCCGACTGGAGAGCTCGACCCGAGGGGCCATCAACGCGAAGAGTTGGTCGATCAGGAAGAACGGGCCGATTCGCCGAAACCAGGTCGGCTGATCACTGAACCGGGGCGACAGCGCCGCGCTGTACATCACGTGGCGCAGGTTGATCACCGCAGCGGTTGAGACCAGGGTCAGCCAGGTCGCGGTCGCGGCGAGGCTGACAGTCGCGAGCTGTGCAGCGCCGGCGAACACGAAGAGGTTGGTCGACCAGGCGACTGCAGTGGGCATCGCTGATTCGGTGATCGCAACGCCCAGGACCAACGCGAACGGGATCGCCGGGATGAAGAGCGGCACGCCGCTGCGAAGCGCCTGACGAATGAGCGGGTCGTGCCGGAGGGAGGTCGAGTCGCCGCTCATGGGTGGGTCAGGCTAAGCGGCCTCGATCAGCATCCCGCCATGAACACTGGTGTGCCGCGTACCATGCAGGTTCGATGCCCGAAGGCGACACGATCCATCGATCGGCCAGCGCCATGAGAACTGCGCTGGCCGGCAAGCCGATGCTTCGTTTCGACGCCCCCCGGCTCGTCGGGCCGTCGCCGCAAGCTGGCCGGATCATCGAGACCGTCGAGAGTCATGGCAAACACCTCACCGTCGAGTGGGATGACGACCTCGTGCTCGACACGCACATGCGAATGATCGGATCATGGCATCTGTACCGCGCCGGCGATCGGTGGCGACGTCCGTACACGCAGATGCGGGCGGCGATCGAGGTGGCCGATTGGGTCGCTGTCTGCTTCAGCGCCCCGAGCGTCGAGACGTATCGCCGGGCCGACAAGCGACGCCACCCCGGCATGGGTCGACTCGGGCCGGATCTGTGCAAGACCGACACCGACCTGGGCGGGGTGGTCAACCTGCTGCTCGGATATCCCGACCCATCGGCGCGTCTTGCCGAGGTGCTGCTCGACCAGCGCGTGATGTGCGGGGTCGGCAACGTGTACCGATGCGAGGTGCTGTGGGCCACCGGTTTGAGCCCGTACGCCAAAGTCGGAACGATCGGCGAGCATGACGCGATCCGTCTGGTGAACACCGCGGCGACGATGTTGCGGGCCAACTTGCATGACGCGAAGCGGACCACTGCGCTGGGTTCGAGAGGTGGCCTCGCGGTCTACGGCCGCAACGGCCAGCGCTGCCAACGATGCGGCGAAACGGTCGACTGTCGTCGGATGGGCGAATACAACCGGGTCCTGTACTGGTGCCCCGGTTGCCAGACCCACCTCGATCCGAAGCTCGAGCGTTCCGGCGACGACACGCCGATGGATCCGCACCCCGCCGCGCAGCGCTGGATCGCCGACCTCCCCTGGAACCGCGACGTCGTGTGACGATGGTGTCTGACACCATCGTCACAGCGGTCATCCGCGTCCGAGGATCCGTTCGACGGCGATCTCGATGACGACGCGGTCATCGCGCTCCTTGGGCTCCCGATATCTGGCGGCGTAGCCCGAAACGCCTGCCTTGACCCCGTCTGGATCCGTGACGAGACGCACGGGTCCCTCCAAGCTGAGCCATCGCCCACCATCGACCTGACCGACCGCCGCGTGTTGTCCTCGGGCCTGCATGCGTTCGGCATTGCGGGCTTTCTGCGATCGGGCCCACGTGATCACCCGGACGACCCGGGCATCGGCGTCGTAGCTGAACCCGACGGCCACGACGTGCGGCGACAGATCCTCCCGCAGGGTCGTCAATGTGGCCAAGTGGTACTCGCCGAGAAAGGCAAGCACCTCGCTCGGAAGGTCAGCGGGGTCGAGAGCCATCGCCCCACGCTACAAACCGTTCCTCGTGGTGTCAGACACCACGAGGAACGGTCTGTCATTCGGTGGCGATGGCTTCGAGGACATTCATGTTCGAGGCCTTGTAGGACGGGTACAGGGCGGCGACGAGTCCAGCGATGACCGCACCGATGAGGATCACCACGATGATCGTGGGGTTGAACGCCAGCGTGCTGATCACGTCGTCCGGCACGGCGAGCGACAGGAACACTCCGAGGAACGTGCCGACAATGATGCCGACAACGGCACCGAAGATCGACACGATCACTGCCTCCCAGCGAACGGCGCGCCGCGTTTGCCGACGGTTCATGCCAACCGCTCGCAGCAAGCCGATTTCGCGTGTGCGTTCGAACACGCCGAGTGCCAGCGTGATCGAGATCCCGAGGATCGCGATCAGGATGGCGAACGCCAGCAGCATCGTGATGATGATCAGCAGCTGATTGATCTGGGCCTCCTGTGACGCCCGAAACTCTGCATTGGTCTGCACGTTCACTTGCGGGTAGGGCACCATCGCAGCGTTCACAGCGACGTCACCGGCTTCGGGGTCGACGCCGTCGGCCAGCCTCGCGATGATGAAGAAGTCGCGAGCCGGCGCATCGCTGATCTCGGTCAACGTGCCGAGGCTGATGAGCCAGTTGCCGAACGTCGCGTCCCCGTAGATCCCGGCGACGGTCAGTGTCTGTTCGACACCGTTCTGGAACGTGACGTCGATGGTCGATCCAACCGAGGCGCCGAGGTCGGATGCCGGGTCTTTGTGGAGGAGCAACTCGTTCAAGCCGAGATCGGCGACCGTGCCATCGATCAGGTCAGGATTGACCAGCTTGTCGAAGGCCACGGGGTCGACCGCTCCGAAATTCTTGGTGCTGCCGTCGACCTGGCCACTGACGCCACGGATTGGCGTGACCGCTTCGAGTTCCGGCACCTCGGCCAGCGTCTCGCTGACGGCCGGCGAGAGCCCTTGGAAGCCTGCGTCGGTGACGATGTAGTCGGCGGAGATTGCGCTCTCGAGAGTGTCGACGAGGCTCGATCGAAGTGATGATGCGAACACCGCGGTGCTGCTGACCAGCGCCACTCCGATCATCAACGCCGACGCGCTCGACGAGGTGCGGCGTGGGGCCCGCGCGACGTTGTCTCGGGCGAGTGCGCCGGGCACCTTGAACATCTTCGCGATCGGCCACCCGATCACGCGCGTGATCGGTGTCGCCACCGTGGAGGACAGACTGGCGATTCCGAGGAACAACACCAGTGCCCCGATGCCGGCGAAGCTGATCAGGCCGCGCGTCCCGCCGGGGCGCAGGAAGAGTCCAACGAGGAACAGCGTCACGCCGATCACGGTCACGATGACACCGGCAACGAGACGCCGAGCACGCATCGCCGCGAACCCCAGCTCGGGCCGCATGGCGGCGACCGGGGGGATCCTCGACGCTCGACGGGAGGGGACGATGACCGATGCCATCGTGATACCGATACCGACGAGCGCGGCGACCACGATCGTTCGAGCCTGGAGCACCGTCTGAGTGTCGGGAAAGCCAGCGCCCGCCGCGTCGAACGCAGCGATGAGGCCACGGGCCACCAGCACCCCTCCGAGGACGCCGAGCACCGTGGCGATCACGCCGAGCACGAACGCTTCTGACGTGATCATCCGACGCACCTGTCGGCCCGACGCGCCCACTGCCCGCAGGAGCGCGAGCTCGCGCAGGCGTTGACCGATCGTGATCTGGAACACGTTGTTGATGATGAACGCGCTGACGAAGGCCGTGATGAAGGCGAACGCCAGGAGACCCGTGCCGAAGACATCGACGAACTGGTTGACGTTGTCGGCGGTCTCCTGGGCGACCTCTTCTCCGGTCGCGACTTCGGTCTGCGGCGGGAGGATCTCCTCGATCGCAGCTTGGACCGCCGCGACGTCGGCGCCGTCGGCCACCTGGATGTCGACGGCATCGACCTTCCCGTCGGCTCCGAAGTTGACCAGCGCGGTTTCGAGGTCCAGTGCGACGAGTTGCGCTCCACCGAAGCTGTCGGCGCTGCCGAGACCGACGGTTCCTGTGATCGTCCCCTCGAACGTCCCGACATCGGTGAGGTACGACACGGTGTCGCCCACCGCGAAGTTCTCGGTGTCAGCCGTCGCTTTGTCGATCGCCACTTCGTCGGGGCCCTGCGGGGCTCGCCCTTCTTTGACGGTGACGCCTTGAAGTCCGTCGTCGCCCTCCCAGGAGACACCGAACGTCGGGCCGCCCGGCGGGGTGATGGCTTCGCCGTCGGCGTCGATCAATTGGGCGAACCGTTGCAGGATCGGCTCGGCGATGAGGACACCGTCGACCGCTCGGATGGAGTCGGCGATCGACACGTCGATCGGATCTCGCGCGTCGTCGCTGTCGAACGCTTGCGCCGCTCGAACCTCGAGATCGACGTTCTCATTCAGTTCCTGGAACAGGTTGTCGAAGGTGGCTCGCAAACTGTCGGCGAGGACGAACGAGCCGACGACGAACGACACGCTCGCCGTGATCGCGAACAGGATGGCGAGTGTGCGGCCCCACCGGGCACGAATGCTCCGGCGAGCGATGAGGGATCCAGCGCTCATGTCAGTCCCAGTGCCTGAGGTGGTCGATGACCCGGTCGGCGGTGGGGTCGACCATCTCGCCGGTGATCTTGCCGTCGCCGACGAAGATCACCCGGTCGGCATACGACGCCGCAACCGGATCATGGGTGACCATGACGATCGTCTGACCGAACTCGCGGACGGCGTTGCGCATGAACGACAGGATCTCGGTACCGGTGACCGAGTCGAGGTTGCCGGTCGGCTCGTCGGCGAAGATGATCTGGGGACGTGAGGCCAACGCCCTGGCGACCGCGACTCGCTGTTGCTGGCCGCCGGACAGCTCACTCGGTCGGTGCTCCAGGCGGTCGCCGAGATCGACGGTGCTGATCACGTGATCGATCCACTCCGTGTCGCCGGTCTCGCCGCCGAGCATCATCGGCAGACGAATGTTCTCGTCGGCGGTGAGCGTCGGGATGAGGTTGAAGGCCTGGAAGATGAAGCCGACCTTCGTACGTCGCAGCTCGGTGAGGGCTTTGTCGTCCAGCGACGCGAGGTACGTGTCGCCGATGAACGTCGCTCCTGAGGTCAACGTGTCGAGACCGGCGAGGCAGTGCAGCAGCGTCGACTTCCCGGACCCCGATGGTCCCATGATCGCCGAGAACTTCTCGGTCTCGAATGACACCGTCACCCCGTCGAGCGCGTGGACCTGAGCGTCGCCGATTCCGTAGGTCTTGCGCGCATCAATGGCACCCGCGGCTGCGGTGCCACCGGCCACGGGAGCGGCGTCGGGGACAGGAGGAGCAGGGGGCACTGGCGTTGACATGGGTTCAGGTCTATCGGTTCGCGAACCTCACGACATCCACCTTCGAGACGAAGTTCGCATGCAGGCGAGTCCGAGTGGTGCGGTGATCCGCCCAGGGGTGGACGTGCCGTACGATCAGCAGGTGATGGCTACCTGCGTCTCCTGTCTTCTCGACTTGCCTGACGGTGCGCGCTTCTGCCCGTCGTGCGGGTCCGAAGTCGTGCCGACGACCGTCGAGGAGCGCCGAGTCGTGACCGTCGTGTTCGCCGACCTCGTCGGCTACACCGCGTTGTCCGAGCACCTTGACCCCGAGCGGGTCAAGCGCTTGATCGATGCCGCGTTCGAGCGCCTGATCGCTGACATCACGGCGTTCGGTGGACGGGTCGACAAGGTGCTCGGGGACGGCATTCTCGCGCTGTTCGGCGCGCCGGTCGCCCACGAGGACGACGCCGATCGCGCGATCCGGGCGGCGATCGAGATGCACGAATCACTGAGTCGGTTCGTCCATGATCAGTCCGATCTCGACGGTCCGCTGCAACTTCGCATCGGTGTGAACACCGGTGAGGTGCTCGTCGGGGCGGTCTCGGGAACGTCCGACTACACCGCAATGGGCGATGTCGTGAACGTCGCAGCGAGGCTGCAACAACTGGCGCCGCCTGGAGGGATCTTCATCGGTGATTCCACTGCGTCGCTTGCCTCGGGCGAGATCTTGCGCGAGCTGGTCGATGATCTCGATGTGCGCGGGCGGGCGCAGACCGAACGTGTGTGGAAGGTGACCGGCCGTCGCCGACGCGTCGCCGTCATGGGCGGGCGCAGCGATCTTCCCTTCGTCGGACGATCGACGCAGCGAGAATTGCTGTCGTCGATCATGACGATGGTCGCAGGTGGCCACAGCGCTGTGGTCGCGGTGACCGGTGAGGCGGGTGCCGGCAAGACGCGCCTCGTGGCCGAGGCGCTCAATGACTTCCCGAGTCGGAACGTGACGGTGTACGCGGGTGTGTGTGCTCCCTACGGCGAGACCAACGTCTGGTCGCCGATCGCGACCGCACTGATCAGCAGGATGGACTTCAGTTCGCCGCCGCCACCCGATCAGCTCCGCAAGATCATGCGGGACAAGGGCATCGAGCTGTACGGATTCAGTCCCGACGACGCGATATTGGACCAGTTCGTCGAGTGCACCATCCACTTGCTCGGGTTTCCCTCGGCGCTCGATCAGGTGCCACCGACCCAGGCTCGCGAGACGCTCTTCTCGCACATCGTCGAGGGGCTTCGTCGCCGCAGCGCCGTTGGGCCCGTCGTGCTGTGGATCGATGATCTCCAATGGGCCGATGTACTGATCGTGGAACTGCTGCACCGGATCGCTCGGTCGCTTGCTGATCGACCAGTTCTGGTGATCACCGCCCAACGTGACGATGTCGAGATCGACTGGCCGCCGGCGGTCGATCACCCGATCACCGTCCGGATGCCGCTCGATCCGTTGGAGCGTGACGAGGCCGGACGATTGATCGTCGCGGTGCTCGGCCGGTCGGCGATCGAGCCGCTCATCGACCAGCTCTACGAGCGCAGCGGGGGAAATCCACTGTTCCTGACCGAACTGGCCGAACTCGCCAAGTCCAATCCGTCGAGTTCGGCATTGCCCGGGTCGCTTCGTGCCCTGATCGCCGCTCGCCTCGATCGGCTCCCCGTGGCGCAGCGCGCCATCATCGACAATGCGTCCGTCCTCGGGGCGTCGGGTCCGATCGAGGCACTCGGCCAGTTCGCGGTCGAGATGGGGCAGTCCTTCGAGGACGACGACCTGGAGGCGCTGGCCGACGACGGACTGGTCGAGCTCGACGGTGGCCGATGGCGGTTCCGCAGCGACGTGGTGCGCGAGGTGGCGTATCAGACGCTCACCAAGCTCGTGCGGGCGCAACGTCATGCCGGCACGGCGGCGGTGATGGTGCACTCGCCTCTGATCCCGTTCGACCAGGTTGCGCACCACGCTGCCCGAGCGGCCGAACTCGTCGCGGAGATCGGCCCGGTACCCGGTGTCGCCTCGAACATCACCGAACAGGCCGTTCGGCTGCTCCACGATGCGGCCCGTCGGTCGCTCGAGGTCGGCGCGTTCCACCAGGCCGCCCGTCACGCGACCCGGGCGCTCGACCTCGGTGTCAGCGATGACGCCTTGGCCCGCGAGCTGCTGCTCTTTCGTGCGCAGGCGCTCGCCGAACGCCGCGCGACGGAATCCGCCCGCGCCGACGCGTCGGACGCCCTCGAAGCTTCACTGGAGGCCAACGACCGACGACACGAGGCCATGGCGCGCCGACTTCTCGGGATCCTGTATCAGCGCGATGGAGATCTCCCAGCTGCCCGCCGCGAGCTCGGAGCGAGCGTTGACATCTTCCGCGAACTCGGCGATGACATCGAGCTCGCGGCCTCGTTGCGTGAACGGGGCCTGGCCGAGGTGTTCGGGGGATCACTGAAGGACGCCGAGTGGCTGCTCGGGGAAGCCGAGGCGCTGTCTGATCGCCTCGAGGATCGCCGCGGCCGGGCCTGGGTGCGACAGCACCAGGCGTGGGTCGCGTTCCTGTCGGGCGACACCGAGCTCGCTGAGTCCCGTCTCTTGACCGCTGCCCAGGAGTTCGATCTGCTCGGCGACCGATCGGGTCGTGGATGGGCGACGGGCCTGCTCGCGTACGTGCGCTTCTACCAGCGTCGCTTCGACGAGGCGGAGTCGTTGGCCACCCAGGTGCGGGCGGAGTCGATCGAACTGGGTGACCCCTGGGCGCCCGCGATGATGGACTCGCTGATCGCTGGGATCCGTCTGTGGAGCACCCGGTTCGCCGAGGCCGAGGAGCTGTCCCGGCGTGCACTCACGTCGTTCCGGCAACTCGATGATCGCTTCGGTGTCGTCCAGGCGATGGGCCCGCGACTCCGTGCGCTGGTCGCCCTCGGTCGAACGCACGAGGCGGAGCGGGGGATTGAGGAGGCGTTGGCGGTCAGCGAGTCGTTCGGTGATCTGGCCTTCCCGGCGATGACCGCTGCGGGAACGGCGGTGCACTTGGGGCTCGGCCAGCGGGGGGTGTCGGTGGCCGAGCTGGCACTCGAGCGGTCGATGGCGATGGGTGCCGATGGATCGGAGTCGCGGGTCACCCTGGCGCTCGCGTTGTGTCAGGTCGGACGCGCGGAAGAGGCGCTCAGTCTGCTCGATGAAGTCAACCGATCGCAGCCGTATGCGGCCGCGGTGCACGGTCTGGCCGCAGCGATGACCAATGACGCAGGTGCAGCCGTCGCCGACGCCGAGATCGTCTGGGCCGAGGCGGGTTCGACCTACCTCGATCGGGTCATCGTCGATGTGGCCGCGGCAGCAGGCGAGGTACAGCTCGGCCGAGCCGAGTCGGCGGTCGCGCTGCTCGATCGGGCTCGACGCACAGCGCTGGACGCCGGCGACGTCGTCGCACGGGCGTTGGCCGCGGGGGCGTCCGCAGCGCTCGGCGAACACCGCGGGCCGGTGGAGCCCGATCACCTCGGTGCGGGCTGGCAACTCGTGATCGAGGTGTTGGCGGCTCGGGCGACCAGTGCGGTGGTCGAGCCGGCGTGACGACCACCGGCCGCGGCGGCGTCGACGGGGTCCGGCACGCCACCGGGTTGATCGTCGGGCGGTTCGATCCTCCGCACCTGGGCCACTCCTACATGATCGAGTGGGCGGCAGCTCGGTGTGATCGATTGGTGGTGTTCGTCAACAGTTCGACCGGCGGTGATACTGCACCCGGCGCGCTGCGGTCGGGCTGGCTCGCAGAGCTGCACCCCGGCGTCGTGGTGATCGAGGTGTGCCACCGCCTCGGGACCGACTTCGACGACGAAGACCTCTGGCAGCAGTGGATGGGGTTGTTCACCGAGCATTGGCCCCACGATGAGGGTCCCCACGTGGTGTTCTCGTCAGACGAGTACGTGGTGGAGCTCGCCCGTCGCTTCGATGCCGAGCACCGTGTGGTCGACGCCGACCGTGCCACCGTTCCGATCTCGGCGACCCAGGTGCGTGAGGATCCAGCGTCCCATCTCCACCACCTCGCACCACCCGTGCGCTCCTGGGTCGAATCCAACTGGCTCTGATCGATCGGTTTGGTCGGCGGTCAGTTGGAGGCGGTCGATCACGCGGAGGATCTCGTCGAGGTTCCGACCGGTCGAGGCCGGGTAGCTCAGGGTCAGCTCGAGCTTCTTGTCCGGGCCGATCACGAAGACCGAACCCGGACTTCACCACACCGACGACACAGGGCCAGGTCAACTTCACCGAATACCCGACAAAAGTGGTCAGGAATGTCGAGGATGCGGTTCAGGGTCTGGCGGGTGATGCTGGCGGGGGCGCGGCGGGCGGGGAGACCGCTGCGGCCCGCTCGAACCACTGCTCGTGTGCAGGATTCCCAGGTTCCTCTGCGAGCCGCAACGTTGCGGATTTCAATCGCCGCGCGGCGCCCGCCGGGAAGCTCGCGATCAGTTCGGCGAGGGTGTCCGCTCGGGTTCTGACCTCGCTGTCATCGACGACCTCGTAGGCGATCCCCAGGCGATGGAGATCTGGCCCCCCAACTCGGGCGCCGGTGAGCACGACCTGCATGACGGTCGCCACCGGGTAGCGGGCGGCGAGCCAGGCGAGGTTCATCGGCGCGCTCATCCCGAGGCGCACCTCGCCGACCTGGAGCCACGAATCCCGACCAGTGACGATGAGATCGCCGGCGAGCGCGAACGCCGCGCCGCCATTGATCGCGTATCGCTCGAGTGCAACGACGATCGGGTGCGGGCAGGCACCGAGCGCCACATGGGCCCGACGGCCCGACTCGGATGCAGTCGCGAGCCACGGAGGCGGTGGGTCGGCGTTGTACTCCTTCAGGTCGAGCCCGGAGCAGAAGGCACCCCCGGCACCGCAGAGCAGCACCGCACCGATGCTGCCGTCGTTGCTCACGGCAGCGACGTGCGCGGCGAGTTCGTCGAACATCGGCCCGATGAGTGCGTTCTTTCGGTCCGGTCGGTTGAACTCGATGATGGCGACGTTGTTGCGATCGATTCGGCGAACCAGCGGCTCGGTCATGTGGGTCGTCCCTGTCGGTCGTCGTGGTGGGTTCGGGTCAATTCCGCGGGAGTTCGGAGAACGGTGTGTTGCGGTCGGGCCCGGGTTCGCGGGGCAGTCCCAGCACTCGTTCACCGAGTGTGTTCTTCTGGATCTCGTCGGTGCCGCCACCGAGTGACATGCCACGGCAGTTGAGGACGTGGTACGCCCAGTAGTCGGCGTCGACGTCGTCGCTCTCCCACGCCGCTGCCGTCGGGCCCCCGAGGAGATGGGCGAGTTGGGCGGCGCGCCGACCCTGAATCGTTCGCCACAGCTTGCCGATCGAGGGATGCAGGCCGCGACTCGTCCCCCACGGCACGAGCCGCTCACCTGTGTACACCGCGGCCAGTTCCTGTCGGACGACCGGGTCGTCGACTCGGCCGTGCGCTCGGGCGCGGGCCAGCAGCCCGCTGTACGGCAGAGGAGACCGTCCCGCCTTCGACTTGCTGTCGTCGTCGGTGAGGTGACCGCGGCCGAGCGAGGTCCGTTCGTGGGCGAGGAGGGCAACAGCCAGCCGCCACCCGCCGTTGACGTCGCCGACCACCCAGTCGGCGGGCACGCGGGCCTCGTCGAGGAACACCTCGTTGAATTCAGCGATGCCGGTCATCTGGACGAGGGGGCGGACCGTCACTCCGGGCTGGTGCATCGGGATCGCGAACATCGTGATGCCGCTGTGTTTGGGAACGTCGAAGTCGGTCCGCGCAATCAGGATCCCGAGGTCCGCGGTGTGGGCCTGCGACGTCCAGACCTTCTGTCCGGTGATCACCCACTCGTCGCCGTCGCGGACCGCTCGTGTGGTCAGGCCGGCGAGGTCGGATCCGGCGCCCGGCTCCGAGTACAGCTGGCACCAGACCTCGTCGCCCTGCAGCGCCGGTGGGATGAAGCGCCGCTGCAACTCGGGGCCTGCGTGGTCGCGGATGGTCGGGACCACCATCCCGAGACCGAGGCCGAAGAGTGCATCCTCGCCCGGCACCAACTCGCGGCTCACGTCGTGGAATGCGGTGTCGTACTCCGGAGGGAGGCCGGCGCCTCCGAGCTCGCGTGGGTAGGAGATTCCGGCGAGCCCTGCGTCGCTGAGTGCCCGCCGGTATGCCTTGCTCCGGGCGACCGTTCCTGTGACCCCTGCGAGCACGTCGGGAACCCTCTCGAAGAACGATCGGACGCGTGTGCGGAATTCAGTGATCGTCTCCGCTGGTGGATCGTGTGTCATCAGAAGGGCCTCGATCGGGACACTACGCCTCGGATCGGTGGTGATCGGCGGTGGAGGTCCGGTCACCCGGGGACGTACGCTTCGACCATGAGCATTCCCGTCGCCATCGAGGATCTTGCTGCAGCCACCAACACCTATCGATGGGCCTACCTGCTCACCGTCCGCGACGACCTGCGTCCGCACATCGTTGCGGTCGACCCGGTCTGGGAGGGCGACGACCTCGTCATGGGCGTCGGACGCGGAACGGCACGAAACGCCTCGGAACGGTCATCGATCTCGCTCTGCTACCCGCCGGTCGATGACGGGGGGTACAGCCTGATCGTCGACGGCGAAGCGCTCGTCGACGGCGAAGCCACAGTGCGGCTCGCACCGACGGGTGCCGTGCTCCATCGGCCGGCACCGGCCGGGTTCACCGGATCGGCAACTGGCTGTGGCAACGATTGCGAACCGGTCGGTCCCCCGGGGGGCTGAGGACCGACCGGTCGCGTTCAGTCGGTCGGTACGAGGTCCAGCCGGGCGGCGTTGAGCGGGCCGCGCGACACGCTGGCGGTCGCAGTGCGACGCTGGCCACCGAGCCAGATCGCGGCGTTCGGGTCGGCTTCCAGGTTGCGCAACCACTGCGAGTCTGAGCGAACGGTGCTGACCGTGACGGTGTTGCCGACTCGGGTGGCGAGCAGTGGGACGGTTCGTGGAAGTCCCGAACGACGACCGGTCGTCTCGAGAACGACAGCGCCGGCCCCGATTGGCAGGGGGTTGCCGAGCCCGGCTCGAACCGCCGGTCGCACGACCGAGTTCAGCGTGCTGAAGACCGTGCGGCTGACAGGATCAGTGATGTTGCGCATATCGGTTCCAACCGAGACGCACGGCTCGCTATTCCGAACGGGCGCGCGACCCTGGGTACGGTCGGTCCGTGCTGAATGCCATCCAGACCGACGGTCTCACCAAACGGTGGGGTGATCTTCGAGCGGTCGACGAACTCGACCTGGCAGTCCCTCCCGGGGAGTGTTACGCGTTCCTCGGCCGGAACGGCTCGGGGAAGTCGACGACGGCGCGCATGCTGCTCGACTTCATCCGGCCGACCAGCGGGACCATGAGTGTGCTCGGCGGGAAGGCGAGCGACCCGGCGATCCGTGCTCGAGTCGGGTATCTCCCAGGCGACTTGAACCTGCCTCGTACGATGACCGGCAACGATGCGTTCGACTACTTCGGCCGGTTCCGCCACGATGCCGAACCGGCCGAGCGGGCGTCGCTGATCGAGCGGTTCGGGCTCGACCCCAGCCGTCCGGTGCACGAGTTGAGCACCGGAAACCGTCGGAAGGTCGGCTTGATCCTGGCCTTCATGACGTCGCCCGAACTCCTGATCCTCGACGAGCCGACCAGCGGCCTCGACCCGGTCCTTCAGGAGGAGTTCCGTGACCTGCTCGCCGAGCGCAAGGCAAACGGAGCGACGATCTGGTTGACGTCGCACGTGATGGCCGAGGTCGCTCGAGTGGCGGATCGTGTGGGCATGATCGATGACGGCAGCCTCATTCGGGAGATGACCCTCGAGGAGCTCCGGCACCAAGCGACCACGGAGATCACGCTCGGGTTCACTGAGCCGGTCGCGGCGTCGGCCTTCGATGGTGTTGCGTCGGTGACCGCCGTGGACGTGGACGGTGAGGATCTTCGATTGTCGATTCGGGGTCCCGTGGCGGCAGCGTTGACGCGGGCAGGAGAACTCGGCGCGGTACGCATCGAGACCGATCAGAACGACCTGGACTCGATCTTCATCGAGCTGCTCGCCGGGAAGGTGTCGTCATGAGCGCGACCTGGGCTGTGTACCGGCGTTGGCTGCGGGATCGCCGGCTGTCGACGGTGAGCTGGACCTTCGGTCTCATCGTCATCGTCGTGGCGACAGCGGCGTTCTATCCGGCACTGGGGAGTTCGACCGAGGCGCTGGCGAGCGGTGGTAGCGAGGCGATGAGCAGCCTGCTGGGGTTGAGCGCCGGGATCGACCCGGGGTCGCCGCTGGGCTACCTCTGGATCGGGCTGTACGCCAACATTCTCCCGTGGACCCTGATGGCGCTCGGCGTCTCGCTCGGGAGTTCGGCGATCGCCGGCGACGAAGGAACCGGTGCGTTGGAGTATCTCCTCTCGGGCCCGGTGACGCGGACCCAGGTCTTGTTCGGGCGCTTCATGGCGGCGATCACCGTGCTCGTGGTGGTGTCGGTGGTGTCCGGGCTGTCGCTCGTGGTGTCGATGCCGTTCTTCGAACTCACCGATGAGGTGACGACCACGCTGCCGGATGGCACCACGCAGGGCGAGCCCGGTGCCACGATCGCCAACGTGGTCGATGGCACGGTGTCCGCATTTGCGGTCGCGCTCGGATTGACGGCGATCGCGTTCTTGATCGGCGCCGTGAGCGGTCGCAAGAGCTGGGCGTTGGGTGGCGCGTCGGCGCTCGGGATCGGTGGTTACGTCTTGTACACGTTGTCGAGCATGACCTCGAGCCTCGAAGCGCTGACGTGGTTGTCGTCGTGGCGGTGGTACGTCGACGATGTGATGTTGATCAACGGGCTCGACTGGGAGGTGTTGATCCCGTTCGGCGTCACCGTGGTGGCGGTTCTGCTGGGCTGGCGGGCGTTCCTCGGGCGAGATCTGCAGAGTTCGTGATCACGTCGTCGACCAGCGCGTCAGGGTGGTGACGAGTTCGTCGTGCCGCCCGATGGTCAGGGCTCCAGCGGTCACGAGCCCGACGCCTCCGGCGACCCAAGCGGCGCGTCGAGCGGTCATGGCCGACGGGTCGAGTGCCCGCATGACCAGCACCGCGACGAGCACCGGCATCATCGCCCCGAGCATGTAGGCGGTGATTGCGGGAAGTTGCCCGGCGACGCCGCGCCGAGCAGCGGTCAGGATCGAGCCCAGCTCTGCTCCGATGCATGGACGCCACCAGAGCGTTGCGATGAACGACACCGAGCCGGCGACAGCTGCTCGACCGCGGGGATCGCTCGCCCATCGCAGCCACGAGACGTACGGAGCGACGAGCACCACCCCGATGGCGATGGCAACTACGCCACCGCTCAGCCGCAGTTGCAGATCCGAGAGACCGACGACGTTGGCGATGAACAGCCATCCACCGAGAACGGCGCCGCTGCAGATCGCAACGAACGACAACCAGCGGCCCCGTGTCACGACGGCCATCACGATCGACGGGAGCAGCAACAACAGGGTGCACGGTTGCGTCGTCGCTCGGATGGCCTCGGCGAACGCTGGCAGCATGAGCCGTCGACTCAGTTCGGTTCCGCAAGGAGCGCTTGGATCGCTGCGTCGGTCTGGGCGTATCGGCCTTCACCGATGTGGTCGTACCGGATGTTCCCATCTCGGTCGAGGAGATAGATGCGGGGCCAGTGCGCCGTCGGGCCCTCCTGCCACGAGTGGAACGTCCGCTTGGTCGGGTCGAGCGCGATCGGCCAGGTCACACCGAGGTCGGCGGCCGCCTCGACGATGTTGGCCTCCTCGGCCTCGAAGCTGAACTCGGGCGCATGGATCCCGACGATCTCGAAGCCGTGGTCCCGGTACTTCTCGTAGAGCTCGTGCATGTGCGGCAGCGTTGCCTTGCAGTTGCTGCATCCGAACGTCCAGAACTGGACGGCGACGACCTTGCCTTCGAGCTCCTCGAGAGAGGTGACGTCGCTCTGAAGCCAGGTGTCGATGTCGACCAGCTCCGGGTGGGGGCCCCGGTCGGGAAGGTCGGGTGGCGCCACCGTCGACGCGGGGACCTCGGCCACCGGCTCATCGGTCGACCCCGCCGTTTCGTCGGACCCCGCGACGAACGCCGCTCCGATCACGAGCGTGACGACCAGGATCCCGATGGCGGCGAACAGCCTCGGGCGGTACATCACAGCCCGGCGTACCAGTCATAGCTGCGCTCGGCCCAGTAGTCCGCGGGCCGTTCGCGGGAGTAGCGGATCACTCCGATTCGTTTGAGGCACTTGATGCCGTACTTGTTCGGCGTGGCGAGGCGGAGTGGCGCGCCGTGTTCCTGATCGAGCGGCTGGCCACCCTCGCGGAGCACGAGCATCGTCTGGGGGTGAAGGATTGCGGGCATCTCCCATCCGACGTAGTAGAGGCCATCGGGTGTTCCCAGGCTGACGTAGGGAACGTCGCCGACCTGGTCGGCGTAGCGCTCGTGGAAGTCGCTGAATCGGGCGCCGCCCCAGTGGACGATGCTCGACCAGCCCTCGATGCACTTGTGTTCGATGACCATGTCGCGCTGGGGGAGCGCTTCGAACGTCGAGATGTCGAGTTCATCGAGCAACTCGCCGTCGGGTCCTTCGACCCGCACGGTCCACACTGCGAGGTCGATCTCGTTGCGGATGCCGATCCTTCCGTTCACCTGGATCGGCGTCGCCTTCGACACCGGGAACTCCGGCGCCGACCGACGCTCGGAGATGTTGCGCCACAGGGTCTCGTTCCGTTCCAGCTGATTCCGCAACGTCTGCGGGATCCCGCCATCGGTCGGCTGGTTCTGCAGCCAGCGAAACCCGAGCACCGCCCCGGTGACGCCGATGGCTCCGGTGATGAACGAGCGGCGGGACCGCTTGCGGAACTCCTCGATCGGGATCGTCGGTGCGCTCTCGACCTGAGCTCGCAACTCGCGTTCGCGTTCGTTCGGGTCGATGGTCATGGGGTCACCTCGGCGGTCTCGTCGCTGGTTCGGTTCTCGGTGCATTCGGTGTCGTCATCGAACACCGACGCGGCCGAGCGCCGTTCGATCTGATAGCCGGTCACCATCGATCGGAAGTTCCCCCAGCCCGAGCGGATCACCTGGACGACGTGGAGGAGGAAGAACAGCAGCAGCCCGATCGTCATCCAGAAATGGACCAGGCGCGCACCCTGGTACCCGCCGAACAGCAGCGGCAGTGGGTACAGCTGCGTGGGTTTGTAGATCGCGAATCCGCTCAGCACGATGACGAACGCCATCGCCAGTGCGACGGTGTACGAGATGCGTTGCGCCGCGTTGTACTTGCCTTGCGGCGGTGGGGTCTTCGTGATGTGGATGTCGTGGAGGACGACGTCTTTCGCCTCGCGGGCAGCATGACGGTCGGGCACGATGTGACGCCACTCCTTGGTGGCCGCGAGGTAGATCGCATAGATCGCACCGTTGATCACGAACAGCCACCCGAACGCGAAGTGGAACGCCAGCCCTTTCGCGAGGCGACGCTCGAGTTCGAACGTCTCGTACACCGAGTCGGGGAAGAAGGCGAACCACTGCCAGCTGCCGATTCCGAACGCGTAGACGTCCTCGGCCCAGTAGATGCGCATGCCGCTCCAGATCATGATGAACAGCAGCGGGAAGTTGATCCAGTGAAGCCACCGAATCGCGCGCGGGTGGACGAGCCGAGCGACTGCATCATCGCCGGGTGCGGGGACCGGTTGTTCGATGTCCGGCGCATCGGTGGTGTCGGTCGACATGGCCGATGACGGTAGGGCCCCGCTTCGGAGCTGTCGATCGATTCGTCGGGAGTTTCGGCTCCGTTCCCGAGCGTTTCGCAATCCGACACATGCGGCCGAACGCCGCGCCAGCCACCCATGCTGTGAGTCACCCATGCTGTGAGCGGTGCGCGGCGTGAAGCCCTGCACCGCTCACAGCTGGTTCGGCTTCTTCGGGTGTTGTGAGCGATGCACGGGGTGGGGGCGGGCACCGCTCACAGCGTGACGCTGGTCGGGTGGGGTCAGTTGGGGGCGAGGACGGTGTCGATCACGTGGATGACACCGTTGGTGGCAAAGACGTCGGCTTCGACGATGTCGGCGCCGCCAATCGTGATCGTGTCTCCGTCGACCGTGACGGGCAATTCGGTGCCGGCAAGGCTGACGAACGGATTGCCGACCATGCCGGCGACCATGCCCGAGTCGTCGGCAGCTTCCACCACGTGGCCCTGCAGCAGTGTCGACAGGAACGTGGTGTCGGCGAGTGCGTCTTCTGCGGTCAGCCCCATCTCTCCGAGGTAGTCCTCGAAGGCGGCGTCGTTGGGGGCGAAGATCGTGAACGGGCCGTCGCTGGCCAGTGTCCCGGCGAGTCCGGCGGCTTCGATGGCGGCGACGAGCGTGGTGAGATCGTCCCGACCTGTAGCGACGACGATGAGGTCGCCCTCGGCCGCTGCCATCTCCTCGTCGCTCATGTCGTCGGCCATCTCGTCGTCGGCCATGGCATCGGTGGTGTCGGCCATCTCGTCGTCGGCCATGGCATCGGTGGTGTCGGCCATCTCGTCCTCGGCCATCGCTTCGGTCGTGGCGGGGCTGACGGTGGCGTCGTCTGCAGCGTTGTCGTCGCTGCCACAGGCTGCGAGGGCGAGGGCGCCGACGATGGCGAGTGCGGCGGGGGTACGGGTACGCATGATGGTTCTCCTTGGAGTCGTGGTCCGGTTGGACGCGCGGCACCGTACGAGCAGAGAAGAGGTCGTGGGAGGTGATGTATCCGGTGTTCTCGAACCGGCTCGCGGTCGTTTCCCGGCTCGTCACATTCCCCGGTGACGGCGCACATGGAGCGATCGATACCAGTGACGTTCGTCGTGCAGCGCATCCCAGGCGCCCAGCGATGTGACGATGGCGCCGACCGTACAGATGGTCACCGCGAGCATGCTCCCGATGTCACCGACCTCGCCACCGGTGACCTGGCCGTGAGCGAAGAGTCGGTCGAACGGTTCGTGGATGAGGAGCGGGCTGACTGCGAGGGCGGCGCCGGCGAACAGCAGGACGCTGCAGGCGAGGAGGTGCCGGGAGCGGAACACGCGATACGAGTCGGAGAACGCGGAGTTGACGATGACCTGTGCGGCGCGGCCGATCATCGCCAGTGAAATGGCGACCACGGCGGCGGTCCCGAGCGTCAGGCTGCGGGTCGAGGTGTCGTCGCCCCACCTCGCGATCTGGTGCGAGAGCCAGAGTCCGAGGACGCCGGCGCTCAGCAGCGCGAGCTGCAACCAGAAGTACTGCTTCCCGGACAGTCGGTTCCTCGACTCCGTCGACATGACACGTGACACTCCCATACCCACTCTCGCGCGATCTCGTCGAGACGCCAAGCGGGCCCCTCCGAAGAGGGGCCCGTCAGTGTTCGATGATCGAGCGTGGCTCGATCATGGTGGGGTCAGGCGTTGGCGGCGGCGACGACCGGCTCGTCCTCCTTCACGTCCGCTCCGTCGTCCTTGCTCTTGCTCTTGTCGCCAGAGCGCACTTGCCAGATGAAGGCGATGCCCATCACCGTGGACACCACCCCGAGTCCGGCGAGCAGTGCCGCGACCCCGAGTGCGAGCTGCAGTGTGCTGTGCGTCGCCGCACCGACACCGAGTTCGGCGACCAGTGCGTGAGCCGTGCCGCTCCAGGCGCCTTCACGTGCCTGCCCGTCGAGCAGGTCGGTGCGGTCGAATCCGGTCCAATAGCGACCGTTGACCGGAACCTCGTAGGCACCTGGTTCCAGCACCTCGCCTTGGTATGCCTCGACGACACCGTTGTAGGTGCCGTCCGCATCGAGTTGCTCCGACTCGACCGCACCACTGATGTCGTCCGCGGTCAGCACGACGATCTGGGTGCCTTCGAGCGTGTGGTGGGCGATCGTCGCCATCTGGAACATGTATTCGGTGGCGGTGTTGACCAGTGGGTCGTTGGGGTCGAGGTCGCCGTCGACGACCGGGAAGTTCCAGTCGTCCTCCAGCAGGACCATGATGGCTTGTGCGCCCTCGACGGTGCCCCGGTCGACCAGGTCGCCGTCCTCGTTGTAGCTGAGCTCGACGTTCTGGGCCTCACTGAACGACTGCAGCGAGCCGTAGCCGCCCTGCACCTTGCTGTAGGCGACGCCGGCCCCGACGAAGTACCCGATACCGACGACGATCAGAAAGATCCCGAGCAGTCCTAATGGCTTCCTCAACATGACAATTCCTTTCAGAGGGGGTCTCTCGTGAGCTTGTGAAGAATTTCACGAACTCCTGCGATTCATCCTGGTCCTTGCGCGCGCAAATCATTAGGGCCGATAGTCCCGTTGTGTGGATCTGTGGTTGAGATACCGCCGATAGCGGCCGGCCGAGAGCTGAGGTCTACGGTCGGCTGCGAGGTGATCCCGTGAGCTTGTCCTTCGAATCGACGACCGATGACGTTCTCGATGGTCTCGACCTGTCCGGACGGCGTGTCGTCGTCACCGGCGCTTCGAGCGGCCTCGGCGAGGAGTCGACGCGGGCCCTCGCGGCACACGGAGCGTCCGTGCTGATGCTCGCTCGGGACTCCGGGAAGAACGAGTCCGCCGCAGCCAGGATTCGGGAATCGGTTCCGGACGCCGACCTGTCGCTCGACGTCGTCGACCTTGCCGATCTGTCCAGCGTTCGAGTGTTCGCGGCGCGGTATCTGGAGACCGGTCGACCGATCGACGTCCTGATGAACAACGCCGGGGTCATGGCGTGTCCGTTCGGCCACACTGCCGACGGTTTCGAGATGCAGTTCGGCACGAACCACCTCGGACACTTCGAGCTCACGCGCCTGCTCGAGCCGGCCGTTCTTGCCGGCGACTCACCTCGCATCGTCAACTTGTCGTCGGCCGCGCACGGCATCGCCGACGTCGACCTCGACGACCCCGGCTTCGAGCGGTCTGAGTACGACGCGTGGGTCGCCTACGGGCGATCGAAGTCGGCGAACGCGCTCCACGCGCTCGCGCTGTCACAACGTCTCGGTGGCGTGCTCTCGTTCTCGGTGCATCCCGGTGGGATCATGACCAACCTCGGTCGACACCTCGACGACGACCTGATGCAGCAGATGCTGAACCGGGCGAAGGAGCGTGCCGAGGCATCTGGCGAGTCGGGTGGCATGCAGTTCAAGTCGATTCCGCAGGGCGCAGCCACCCAGGTGTGGGCGGCGACATCAGCGGATCTCGTCGACCACAGCGGGGCCTACCTCGCCGACTGTGGCCTCGGCGTCGAAGGCGGCAACGTCGGCCGCAACGGGTTCGAGCCGTACATCGCCGATGCGGTCACGTCCGAACGCCTGTGGGACGTCAGCGAGCAACTGCTCGCCCGCTGACAATCCCGTCGGTCGTTCAGCTCGTGGCGGCCTCGTCGGCTGCTGCTGTGGCGTCGGACGCAAGGTCGGTCGTGTCGGCCTCGAGCGGCTTCTTCTGCACCTTCTCGGCGTGGGAGAGGGCGGCGTCGATCTTGGATTCCATGTCGGACACTCCCACGACGACGAGCCCAGCGGTGCCCGCGTCGAGTGCTTCGCCGAGCTCCTTGAGGTCGTGGCGGCTCATCCCGGCCGCAGCGTGGCCGGCCCATGCCCCGAGGCCAGCGCCGACTGCGGTGGTGCCGGCGAGCAGACCGGTTCCGATTGCAGCGGCGGGGAAGATGGCGATGACGAGCCCCGTGGCGAGGCCGACGCCGCCCCCAGCGACGCCGCCAGCGCGCGTGGGGGTCTCGTGCTTCTTGACGATCTTGACCTTGCCGTTGTCCTTGCGCTCGATGATCGCTGCGTCATAGGCATCGATCAGGTCGGCCTCGGTGTGCAAGGCCTTCACGGCTTCGTAGTCGGTCTTCGCATCCTCGACGTTCTCGTACACGCCGACGTACGCGAAGAAGGTGTCGATGGCCATGAGGGTTCCTCCTGAGGTGTTGATCGATGGGAGAATTCGATCGTATTGAACGGGCGGGACGGGAGCATCACCCTCATTGGGGGGAGTTGCGCACGGACCGATGTGCTGGTGGCTGGGCGCGGGTTTGCCGAATCCGAAGGATGACGAGCAGCGTGACGATCACGACGTTGCCGAGTGCGAGGATGATCGGCACGAGCGGTCGTTCGCGAAGTGCGGCGAATACGGTGTTGCGATGACCGACGTATCGGATTCAGCTGATCAGCGAGCATGGTTCGAGCAGACCTGCGTCGACCTCCACGAGCGGTACTCGTCGCTCGACGAGGGGCAACCGGCCTCGTACATCCCCGAACTGGCGGCGGTCGATCCGGATCGATTCGCAATCGCCGCCGTGACACTCGACGGGCAACAGATCCTCGTCGGTGACGTCGAGCAGCAGTTCACGATCCAGTCGATCTCGAAGCTCCTCGTGTACGGCTTGGCGCTGGAGATCCACGGCCGCAACGCTGTGCTCGAGAAGGTCGGTGTCGCCCCGACCGGCGACAGCTTCAATGCCATCGAGTTGGACGAAGCCACGAATCGGGCACCCAACCCGATGGTCAACGCCGGGGCGATCGCCGTCACCGACCTCATCTCCGGCAGTTCCGTCGAGGAACGCGTCGAACTGATGCGGGCGATGTACGCGCGCTACCTGGGCCGCCGTCCCGAGGTCGATCACGAGGTGTGGGCCTCCGAACGCAGGACCGGCAACCGCAACCGCGCGATCGCGTACCTGATGCTGAGCCGGGGGATCGTCGCCGACGACGTCGAACAGACACTCGACCTGTACTTCGCGCAGTGCTCGGTGCTCGTGACGGTGGCCGACCTGGCCATGATCGGCGCAACGATCGCGAACCACGGCGTGCATCCGCTCACCGGTGAGCAGGTGGTGCCTCGTGAGGTGACCCGAGACATGCTCACCGTCGCGCTCACCTGCGGGATGTACAACTACGCCGGCGAGTGGGCGTACTCGGTCGGGATCCCTGCGAAGAGCGGCGTGGGCGGCGGCATCCTCGGGATGTTGCCAGGTGCCGGTGGTCTGGCGACGTTCTCGCCGCGTCTCGACGAGATCGGCAACAGTGTGCGCGGGTTACGGGTGTTCGAACGCCTGTCGGAACAATTCGAGATGCACCTGTTCGATCCCGACCGACCGTGGCGGCGCTCGTTGGCGACCTGAAGGATCCGAGTCAAACGGTCTCGGAGATCTCGCCGAGCAGCCGCCAGTACTCGACCCGACGGGGGTCCGCTCTCGATTCGCCGTCGAAGACGAGCTGATTCGGTGCGAATCCGCAGCTGATGCCGGTCGCCGGGTCCATCGTGAGGAACGAGCCACCGAAGCCGCCCCAGTGCAGCGTCGTCGGCGTCGGAGCCCGGTAGAACTTGCTGTCGAGCCCGAATCCGATTCCGTAGCGCGCCGGTCCGAGGACGAGATCCTTCTCGAAGCTCTGCTCGGTGCCTGCCTGCTCGATGATCGACTCGCTCAGGAAGCGGCGACCATCGACGACGCCGCTCGCCGCGACGATCGATCCGATCCGCGCGAGCGCTCGAGCATTGGTGATTCCCGTGCCGGAGGGAGCGACCACGTGGACCAATCGCGGATCGAATGCGTCGGCCACGTTGATCTCACCCATCGCCCTGTCGCCCATGCCGTCGGCGGTCACGATCTCGATGTCGGTGACGACGACCTCGTCATCCGCAGCGGTGGCGTCGGGCGGCCAGAGCGACGCAAGCCGAGCGAGGTCCTCGGGTGCCGAGAGCGCGAAGACGAAGTCGGCGCCGAGCGGCCTGCCGACCTCCCGGCGGAAGAAGTCCTCGAAGGCGACATGAGCGACACGTTGAACGAGCTCACCGAGCACGAACCCATAGGTCATCGGGTGGTAGCAACTGATCGTGCCCGGCTCGTACCAGGGCTCGGCCTGCTCCAGCAGGGCGATCACATCGGTCCAGCGCGCCATGTCGGCGAACGGCATTGCTTGCCCGAAGCCGGGGAGGCCGGACCGGTGCACGAGGACCTGTCGTGCCGTGATCCCTCCTTTGCCGTTGCGGGCGAAGTCGGGCCAGTAGGTGGCGATGGGTTCGTCGAGGTCGAGCAGGCCGCGGTCGACGAGGATCAGCACACAGATGATGACCATGACCTTGGAGGTGGAGAAGACGCGCGCAACCGTGTCGGCCTCCCAGGGAACCGTCCGTTCGTGGTCGCGGGTGCCGCCCCACAGGTCGACGACGGGTTCGCCATTCAAGGTGACGGCGAGCGAGGCACCCTTGTCGAGGCCGGAGTCCAGGTTCGTTCGGAATTCGTCGGCGAGCGGCCGGAACCGTTCGTCGCGGAACCCGTGGATCTCGGTCATCGTGTCGCCCCTTCCGTGTGCACGGTAGCCGCCACGAGGACCCGACTCGCCGGCAGGCTGAACGCTACGTTGGCCACCGTGGAGTTGTCGGAGCGTTCACTTGGCTGGTTGCGGTACCTCCATCGCAAGGCGCACACGCCGGACGACTGGAGCCGCGACGGTCATCCGCACCCGCACTGGGACGACCGTTCCGATCCGCCGATGGCGAGCTGGCACCGATTCGATCTCGTCGACTCCTCCTCTGCGATGGGGCTCATGGCACATCGCACACCCGCGTGGACCGAGCCGTACGTGGCGGTCCTCGATCAACTGATCGAGCGCCACACCGGGTGGTGGTCGGCGAGCGACTGGTTGACCCAGTTCGGTCACGATCCCGATCGGGCGAACTACCCGGACATCTATCGGCTGTTCATCCCTCCCGAGCTGTTCGGCGACTACGACGCGCCGGGCTGGACGGCGAACGGCACGGAGCCGTGGGGTGTCCAGATGGATCCGGTCGCCGCCGACGGGATGCTCTTCTACAAGGGGTTCTTCCTCGTGTTGCTCGGCATCCGCTCGATGATCGCCGGCGACGATGACCGCTGGAATCAACCGTTCGAGATGATCCGCGACGGGGACAACACCTTCACCTGGACGCACTCGCAGATCGCCGACCACTTGTGCCGGCAGTGGCTCGCCGCGCCCATCGGCTGTCATTGAGAGAACACCAAGATCTGGCCGTTTTGACTGGCCGGAGCTGGCCTCGGTCTGAGGCTCCACGACAATCGACACGGAACTGACTACCAGCGACAGGCGTTCGACCCGTGGTGGAAGTACGCCCGTGAGCACTACCTCGACCTGGCGGGCGATGTGGCTCCCGAGATGACGACCTTCTACTACGACCCGATGCTCGACGTTCACCATCGGTTGCCGGTCGCGGCAGCATTGACGACGTCGTTCTACGCGGCCCCGCAGGTGCCGGACGATGCTCGACGACTGTTCGACGCGGGGTGCACGTCAGCCGGGCTCGACGCCGAACCCCAACTTCCCGTGAACCCGAGCCGGGCCTACGGCTCGTCGCTCGTGCTCGCCAGGGAGTGGGGCCTGAGCGAGCTCGAGGAGCGGCTCGTCGCGGCGATCGAGGGGTCGTACGAACCCACCTGGGACACCGAGCACGGCGAGTTCAACTGGGGGATGGGGCTGGACGAGCCGGATCCGAGAGGCCAGTTCAATGCGTTCCTTGCTGCCGCTGAAGCCAGCGGACCCGGAATGTGGACCCGGCTGTCGGCCGCGCCGCTCGAGTCGTGTCCGCAGATCGTCGACGTCGATTTCCCGTCGATGGCGCTGACTCGGGCCGAGTGGATCGATGGGAACCTTCACCTCCGCCTCGCGCCGCTGCGTGAAGATCCGACAGTGTTCACCAGCTTCCGCCTCGTCGGCGCCGAGCCGCGGAACTGGGACGTACACGGGATCGACGGCGTCAGTCTGGACCTCACGACGCAGGGTCTGAACGTCCGGGTGCCGATGGTCGCCGGCGAGCTCCAACTGATCCGTGGGAGTTACTGAGCGGTCGCGAGCGTTGATGCGGAACGTCTCGTTGTCGGGGCGGATCAGGATCGCCGGAACCGCCGCGGAGTGGACGACGGAATCGCGGGGGATGTCGGTGCTCTGCCGCTTCATCGGGACCTCCTCCCCTGGTGATCGAGTGTGCACAGGGCGATCGTTGGACTGTGTTCGACGTCGTCCGTCAGGTGGCCGTCCAGGCCGAGCGGGACTGGCGGGCTCACGGGACGGCGTACGAATTCGTGCGCGTGCTGACAGCACCGGCGCGGCGTCTGCTGGTCCGGCTCCGGGTCGAGCATGCCGACCGACTCCCTGAGGAGGGCCCGGCGATCGTGGTCGCCAACCATGTGTCGTTCTTCGACTCGGTGCTGCTGATGTTCGCTCTGCCCCGGCCGGTCGCCTTTCTCGGCAAGGCCGAGTACACCGACAACCCGATCACGAACTGGCTGTTCTGCGGCGCGGGGATGATCCCGGTCAGGCGCGAGAGCCCCGGCGATCTGCCGCGGGCATTCGACGAGGTGGCCGAGGTGCTCCGGCGAGGTGAGGTGATCGGCGTCTTCCCGGAGGGCACCCGGTCCCGCGATGGGTTGCTGCACCGGGGGCACGTCGGCGCTGCGCACCTGGCGCTCACGACGGGCGCACCGCTCGTGCCCGTCGGCATCAACGGAACCGATCGTGTGCTGCCGACGGGCGCCCGCCTCGTCCGGCCGTTCCGGCATGCCACCATCGCTGTGGGCGAACCGATCAGGGTGTCGACACGGGGCTACACCAAGAGCACGAACCGATCGCGGAGAGAGGTCACCGATCTGTTCATGGCCGAGATTCGTCGGCTCTGTTCGCAGCGCTACGTCGACGACTATGCGGTCACGTCGATGGAGCCGACCTGAGAGCTCGACGAGACGATCAGCTCACCGTCGTCCACGCTCCGTCGTTCGCCGACGCCGTCGTGGAGACTGACGGGCATGACGTACGACGACATCGCTGCCGTTTTCCTCGGGCCGCTCGCCGAGCCGATCGCCGAGCCGCCGGTGGCCGCGACCCCGGCCCGTCGGCTGCGTGATGCGCTCGAACCGATCGCGACACAGGGCTGGTGGTCGCGCCCGGCCGGCGAGCGGCTGACGGCGCTCGGTCTCGACTTCTTCCCCGGTTACGTCTGGGGCCGTGCTGCTTCGCTCGGGACGCCGCCCGCCTCGGTGGTCGCTGCGACCTTCGGTGTGTTCGAGCCCGGTCTGATCGCCTCGGTCTACGACGCAGGCGTCGCCAGTGTGGCTCGGGACGACATCCTCGCAGCGCGTGCCGACGGTGGCGCTGCGAGCGTCGACGCGCATGCGAGCGCTGACGAGTGCGCGGCCATCGCCGGTCCGTTGCTCGACGCGTTGGACGCTCTGGACGGACTCGGGCGGCCGCTGTTCAGTGGGTTGCGCTCCCTGCCGGTGCCATCGTCACCGGGCGGGCGCCTGTGGCGTGCAGCCGAACTCGTCCGAGAGCATCGCGGAGACGGGCACCTCGCGGTGCTTGTCGGCGCGGGCCTCGACGCGGTGGAGGCCAACGTGATCACCGAACGGTGGCTCGGGTTCGGGCTCGGGGAGTACAGCGGGACACGGGGATTCGGGCCGGAGGCCTTGGCTGCAGCCGTCACCCGACTGGAGGCGCGCGGCTGGATGGCCGGAGACGATCTCACCGATGCCGGCCGTGAGGCACGAGCAGCGATCGAGGAGGCGACGGATGCCAGCCAGGCGTCACTGATCGCCGCGTGTGGGTCTGCACTGGATGACATCGTTGCCGGGGCGGCGCTCATCTCGACCCGCTTGGTCGATGCCCGATCGTTCCCGGCCGATCCGCGGAAGCGGGCGGGCGGCTGACATGACCGCTCTGGCAGCCAGCGCCGAAGCGAGCGCGTGGTCGTGACCGAGGTTCGTTGCCGGGTGATCGTGCGGGGTCGCGTCCAGGGTGTCTTCTTTCGCGATACGTGCGAGCAGGTCGCAGGTGGGCTGGGCGTGCGTGGTTGGGTTCGGAACCGATCCGATGGGGCCGTCGAGGTCGTGGCGGAGGGATCTCGTGAGACCGTCGACGAGCTGCTCGCCTGGTGTCGCGAGGGCCCGCCGCGGGCGAGGGTTGATCGCCTGGAGCTCACCGACGAGCCGCTTGCTGGGGAGCGCGGATTCCGTGTCAGGTATTGAGGTGGCGCGCCATGACAGCTGACCTTGCATGCTGGGTCCTCGAGCAATCGGCGGGGGCCGACCGCTACCTGTTCGGGATTGCGGGTCCACCGGGAAGCGGCAAGTCCACGTTGGCGGCGAGCCTCGGAGCTCAGCTCGGGGCGCCGGTCGTGCCGATGGACGGCTTCCATCTCTCCAACGTGACGTTGACCAGTCGCGGGCAACTCGACATCAAGGGGGCCCCCGAGACGTTCGCGTCGACAGCGTTCGTCGAGCTCGTGCGCAGGCTCCGCGACCCGACCTGCGTGGTGGAGTGCCCAACGTTCGATCGGTCGATCGATGAACCGATCGCCGACCAGATCCGGGTGTCCCCCGAAGACGTGGTGGTCATCGTGGAGGGCAACTACCTGTTGCTCGATCAGGCTCCGTGGTCGTCGCTGCCGGACCTGCTCGACTCGATCGCCTACCTGGACGTGCCTGCGGAGTTGCGCCTCCGGCGGCTCGTCGGTCGCCATGTCGAGTTCGGCCGGAGCCGGGCGGCTGCCGCGGAGTTCGTGCGTCGATCGGATGCGCCGAACGCTGTTCGGGTCGAGGCGAACCGAGCGAGAGCCGACCTCATCGTCTCCACCGACAGTTGAGGACCACTGCGACAAGAGCCTGGGCTCGCCGGGCTACGGTGCCTCAATGGGGACGGAGCTGAAGCGATACCAGAGCATGGTGTCCGACAGCGCTCGCTGGTCGAAGTTCGAGCACCGACCCGGCGACATCGTCATCTCGACGCCGCCGAAGTGCGGCACGACGCTCACGCAGATGATGTGTGCGCTGTTGGTGTTCGACGGCCCCGAGTTCCCGGGTCGGCTCGACGATCTGTCGCCGTGGTTGGACATGAACACTCGCAGTGACGACGAGGTCCTCGCCGAGGTCGACGCGCTCACCCATCGTCGGTTCCTGAAGACGCACACGCCACTCGACGGGATTCCCGACTGGCCCGACGTCACCTACGTCACCGTGGGTCGCGACCCTCGTGACGTGTTCGTGTCCTGGGAGCATCACGTCGCCAACATGGACACCGATCGATTCGTCGTTGCCGTCGATGAGAGCGTGGGCCTGGACGCGGTGCTGCCGTTCCACCGCGAGCGGGCCGCGACCGTCGAGGACCGCCTCGACCGCTGGCTCGTCGATGACGATCCCACCTCGTCGATGTCGCTGGCCTCGGTGGCCGGCCACGTCGGCGTGTCGTGGCAACGTCGGGAGCGGCCCAATGTGCATCTGTTCCACTTCGAGGAACTCCGTGATGACCGGGCGGCGGCCATGGAGCGGCTGGCTCGCGGACTCGAACTCGACACTCCGCCGGAGCGGATCGCGCAGATCGCCGAGGCCGCATCGCTCGAGCAGATGCGAGCCCGCGCCGACGAGCTGGCTCCGAACACCAAACAGATCTTCTCCGATTCCGCCCGGTTCTTCCGCTCGGGGGAGAGCGGCGGCTTCCGAACGGTGATGACGCCCGACAAGGAAACCATCTACGAGCAGCGCATGACCGAGCTCGTGTCGCCGGAGCTGCAGGCCTGGCTCCATCGAGGTTGAACGTCGATGGAGCCGTTCAGAGGGGGGTCCCGATCATGCGTTTGACCTGTGCCTTCGCGACGTCGTCGGACACACCCGAGCACGTTCGCATCGCGGAGTCGCTCGGCTACGAACGAGCCTGGTGTTACGACTCACCCGCGCTGTACCCCGACGTGTGGGTGCAGCTGTGCCGGGCCGCCGAACGCACCTCGACGATCGGACTCGGCCCCGGCGTGCTGATCCCGAGCCTTCGACACCCGATGGTCACCGCAGCCGCCATCGGCACGTTGGTCGACATCGCCGGGCAGGATCGCGTGGCTGTCGCTGTCGGCACCGGGTTCACGGGCCGGTTCACGATGGGCCAGCGGCCGCTCAAGTGGGCCGACGTGGCGGACTACGTGACGACGGTCAAAGCCCTCCTCCGCGGTGAGATCGTGACGTGGGAGGGCGGCCGGATACGGATGATGCACCCGGAGGGGTTCGGGCCGGCACGGCCGATCGAGGTGCCGTTCCTGCTGGGCGCAGCGGGGCCGAAGGGCATCGCCACTGCGCAAGCGATCGCCGACGGTCTCTTCCTGGCGGGTGCGACGCCGGTGCCGGGGTTCGCCTGGGAGCCGTACCTGATGCCGGGAACGGTGTTGCGCGACGGCGAGGGCTACGAGTCGCCGCGCGTGATGCGAGCCGCGGGACACGCAGTCACTGTTGCGTATCACTTCTTTGCCGAGAACGACCTCCCGACCGAACTGCTTCCCGACTTCGAGGAGTGGCGGCACGCCTATGACGATGTGGCCGACGACGAGCGTCATCTCGCGCTGCACGACCTGCACATGGTCGACGTCAACGAGCGTGACCGACCGTTCGTCACGCCGCAGCACGTCGAGCTGATGGGCGCCGCGTGGACGCCGGCCGCACTGCGCGAGCGGCTCGCAGCGCTCGAGGCCGGCGGCGTCACCGACATCGTCTATCAACCGGCGGGCGACATCCCGGCCGAACTCGAAGCGTTCGCGTCCGCCGTCCAAACCTGATCCGATCTGGCGTTTACCTCCTCGACGGGTCAGGCGACGATCACGTGATCGACGAAGCGAGCCACGTCTGCCGGGTCGCAGAGTTCCGAACCGGGGGTGAGCACCGCTGCGGTGCCGGCCGCGACTCCGAGGCGAACCGCGTCGTCGAGGTCTTGTCCCTCGGCGAGGGCAGCGGCGATGCCGGCAACCATCGAGTCGCCCGCCCCGACCGTGCTCACCGGACGCACGGCCGGCGGCCGGAACCAACGCGCAGTGGCATCACGGGTCGCGAGGAGAGCACCCGATGGACCACGCGACGCCACCACGGCTCGAACCCGGCCCCGAGTGATGACCTCGGACACGGCCTGTTCGATCTGCTCGGGTGTGGTCGGCTCCCAGCCGACCAGATCGGCGAGTTCTCGCTGGGAGGGCTTGATGATCGCGGCGCTGTGGCGGGCGACCGAGGCCAGGGCCGGACCCGACGTGTCGACGATCGTCGCGGTGCCGGGCCGGAGTGCGTCGATCGTGGAGACGAGGAAATCCTGCGGCACCCCTGGCGGGACGCTCCCCGACAGCACCACGACGCGAGCAGCGCCAACCGCTTCGAGGATGCTGCGTCGCAAGCCGTCGACGTCGTTGACATGCGGGCCCGGGACCGAGATGCGGTACTGGCGATCAGTGAGGGTCTCCGTGATCGCCACCGACTCCCGAGTGTCCGCCACGATCGGGAAGTCGACGACGGTCAGACCTTCGTTGCGCATGCGCTCCACGAGTTCGGCGCCGACGGGTCCCCCTGCGACGACGAACGACACGCACGGAGCCCCCAGGCGATGGAGCACGCGCGCCACGTTCACCCCGCCGCCACCGGCCTCGCGGCGGCATCCGTCCGCACGCAGCTTGCGATCGGGAACGAGTTGGTCGACCGACATCGAGATGTCGAGTGCCGGGTTGAGTGTCACCGTCAGCACGGTCGACGGCTCGGCACGCGGTGTGGGGTTCATCGTGGCTCCTTCGGTGGGCTCGGTACGACGAGGACAGGCACGTCCGTGAATTCGAGGAGGTGTTCGGTTTGGCTTCCGACGTACGGCGCACCGGGTCGACGCATGTCGGATCGACCCATCACGATGAGATCCGCCTCCCAGCGGGCAGCGATGGCGAGCAGCGCGTCGAAGGGATGTCCGTCGTCGCAGATCGTGGTGCTGGCCGTGACGCCTGACTTCGTCGCCAACGCCTCGACGTGCCGCAAAATGGAGTCTGCGTCACGACCTGGTTCTCTGACCGTCACGAAGTGCAGCTGAGCAGGTCGGGTGCACACGAGTTCGATGGCAAACTCGGCAGCGGCCAGTGCCGGACCGGAATCGTCCACGGCAACCATGACTCGATCCATCATGTGTGCTCCTCGCGGTGTTGTTCGGCGGTGTGTCCAGGGGACGTTTGTCGTCTGCCGGCGAGTCGGACCCGGAGCGCTTCCTCGCGGTCCTGTTCGTCCAGGTCGAGTTCGAGCATCCGCAGGTCGGATTCCAGACGTGGCACGAGTCGATCCCCGATCGCTCGCCGACGCCGCCGCGTGGTGGCGAGTTCGGCGTCGAGGCGAGCCAGCGCGGTGCGGGTCGCTGCATGGGTGGCCGCGGCGTCGAGCGCGCGATGGTGCGCTCGCATCGTCGGTGTCAGCGCGGCCGAGGCAGTGAGGTCGGGTTGCGCAGCCGGTACGCAGCGGACGTCGCCGGGATAGGTGATGCCCATGGATGTCTGCCAGTCGATGACGATCTGGGCGGGTTCGGGACGGTGAGCGACGATCACGTCGAGTTCGTTGGTGGCCCCCATCGCACGGGAGCGCTGGAGCCATGTCGCGGCCTCATCGGCGCAGTGGACCCATGCGTCGCGGGCGCGTTCGGCATGTACCTCGAGCCGCGAGCGCTCGCGCTGCAGCGCCTGCTCCTTGCTGTGGAGCAGTTCGGTCGCGTGTCGCGCGAGCTCGAGTCGCTCGATCAGGTGGAGCCGAGCGGCTCGACTGCGCGATCCGTTCAGTGTCGTGTTCATGGCGTCGTCCCGACATCGTTGGGAATGGTCTCGCCCGTCGGGACCGAACCGTGATCGTTGATCTGCTCCGCGGTGACCATCGTGAGTTCGCGTGCGGGCACCATCATGGCGAGCCGCCAGAGTTGGTCGAGCGTCTCGTCGAGGGTGCGGGGGACATGAGGATCCTGGTCGACGAAGTCGGTCTCGAAGTGTCGGGCGAACTCGAGATAGCGCTGCTCGGTGACCGAGAGGACGTCCAGGCCGATGAGGGCGCCGAGGTCCTGGGCGCTGCGCGCCCGGGCGAGCAGCGAGAGCGCCTGGGCGGAGATCGCCAGGTGGTCGTCGCGGGTGTGGCCCGGACCAGCGCCACGCCGCATGAGTCGCGACAGTGAGGCCAGTGCATCGACGGGAGGGAAGATCCCGCGGGCGGAGATGTCCGGCGACAGGACGATCTGGCCCTCGGTGATGTAGCCGGTGAGGTCGGGGACTGGGTGGGTGATGTCTCCTGCCGGCATCGTCAGCACCGGCAGTTCGGTGATCGAGCCGGGTCGTCCTGTCAGCCGTCCGCACCGCTCGTAGATGCCGGCCAGGTCGCTGAACAGGTAGCCCGGGTAGCCGCGTCGGCTCGGAACCTCACCGCGAGCGGCCGACAACTGGCGGACGGCATCGCAGTACGCAGTCATGTCGGTCAGCACGACCAGGACGTGGTGGCCGAGATCGAACGCGAGGTGTTCGGCAACGGTCAGTGCGAGCTTCGGAGTGAGGATGCGCTCGATCGTCGGGTCGTCCGCGGTGTTGAGGAACAGCGCTGCCTGCCCGTCGTGGATGCGTTCCTCGAGTCCTTCGCGTACGAGATCGGCGTCGGCGTTGGTGATGCCCATGCCGGCGAAGACGACACGGAACTCCGCGCCCTCGACCGTGGCGTTCGCGGCGATCTGGATCGCCAACTCGAGATGGGGCAGGCCACCCACCGAGAAGACTGGGAGCTTCTGCCCGCGGACCAGTGTCGCGAGGCCGTCGATGGCCGAGACTCCCGTCAGCACGGCCTCGCTGGGGACGTCGCGGCGCGCTGGGTTGATCGCGCTGCCGGCGACGGGACGTCGCTGCGAACCGACGACCGCCGGGCCACCGTCCAGCGGCGCGCCGCGCCCGTTGCTGATTCGGCCGAGCCAGCGTTCGGTGACCGGGATGTGGAGCGGCGAACCGCTGAACGCGACGCGGTTTCCCGTCGTCCCGATTCCCGCGGTGCCCTCGAATACCTCGACGACGGCGAGGTCCTCGTCGACATCGATGACGACGCCGTGGCGGATCCTCCCGTCGGCCATGCGGATCTCCACGTATTCGTCCCACCCGATGCCGTCGGCGCCAGAGACGAACAGCAGCGGTCCGTCGACGCGACTGATGTCGCTGATCTCGACGGGTGCCGTCAGCGCGCCGTGGGCGTGGTCGGTGCTCACGGTGCGAGCCCCCTGAGATCCTCCAGCAGCCGTCCGGCGATGTGATCCACGCCGTCGGCGTCCCCCGGGGTGGTGTCGTCCTTCGCACGGATGAGCGGTCCGAAGTCGAAGTCCTCGATCACGCTGGCCGGGACACCGGCGCGCCCGAGGGTCTGCATGGTGTCGTGGACGTCGAGCACGGCTCGGACCAGGGCTCGTTGCTTGGAGAGCTCGCAGAACGAGTCGTTGTCGCTGAGCGCGCTCTGTTGCAGGATCGCCTCGCTGATGAGGCGAGCGACCAGCAGCGTGAGCCGTTCCTCCCTCGGGAGTGCTGTCAGGCCCACGAGATCGGCGGTGTTCTGCAACCGGTCGGATTCGCTCAGCAGCGACTCCAACCGGGACCGTCGAGCCGCCCAGTCGGGGTCGCCGTTGGTGGCGTGCCAGCGTGCGACGGGGTCGCTGTCACGGGAGAACGACCGCTGCCATGCGACGGCCGGATAGTGGCGCGCGTATGCGAGGTCTCGATCCAGCGCCCACACCGCCTGCACGAAGCGTTGGGTGTGCGCCGCGACGGGTTCGGTGGCGTCCCCACCGGGCGGCGAGACCGAGGTGACGATGGTGACCGTTCCGTCACGGCCACCGGTGGTGACGACCCGCCCGGCTCGTTGGTAGAACGCAGCGAGCGAGGACGGGAGGTCGGCGGGGTAGCCCTGCTCGGCGGGGATGGCACCGGTACGGCTCGCGAGTTCGCGTCGAGCCTCGGCCCAGCGTGAGGTCGAATCGGCGATGATCACTGCGTGCAGCCCCATGTCCCGGTAGAACTCCGCGACGGTGACCGCGGTGTAGATGCTGGCCTCCCTGGCCATGACCGGCATGTTGGACGTGTTGGCGAGGATGACGGTGCGTTCGAGGAGCCGTCGGCTCGTCCTGGGGTCGACCAACTGGGTCAGCTCGGCGATGAGATCAGCGAGTTCGTTCCCACGTTCGCCGCATCCGACGTAGATGATCACGTCGGCGTTGCCCCATTTCGCCAGCTGTTCGAGCAGCACGGTCTTCCCCTCACCGAACCCGCCGATGACCGTGGCACTGCTGCCCTTGGCGATCGGTTCCAGCACGTCGAGGACCCGCTGTCCGGTCAGGAACGGCTCGCGGTCGTGACGTCGGCCCGCATGCGGGCGCGGGGTGCGGATCGGCCAGTCGGTCGTCAGGGTGACCGGGGTTCCGGCAACCGAGGCGATGGCGTCGGTCGATCCGACCGTTCCTGCGGCGACGACGTCGTCGACGGCCCCGTCGACACCCGGGGGTGCGACGACGAACTGCCGGACACCGGTCGCGCTATGGACGGCGGCGACCAGATCACCGGCGTGCACGGTGGCGCCGATGTCGACCAGTGGCTCGACGTCGAACTCGCCGGTGGCGGGACGGGCCAAGCCGCTGTGGCCGAGGAAGTCTCCGGCATCGGAGAGCGGTCGGAGGAGGCCGTCGTAGATGCCCCCGAGCAGGCCGGGCCCGAGCTGGACGGTCAACGCGTGTCCACGGGCCCAGGCGGGCTGTCCCACGGAGAGCCCGCCCGTG